>Ga0209262_10000073_pt1 | contig 73394 bp, 71 predicted proteins | sample Lowcelwee11metaG_FD_187171 | JGI IMG/M metagenome (GOLD analysis project Ga0209262, IMG submission 187171) | Freshwater pond sediment microbial communities from the University of Edinburgh, under environmental carbon perturbations - Low... | ecosystem: Environmental > Aquatic > Freshwater >... | reverse complement strand
ACCTTTACAAGAAGGCACAAAGTGGTCGAACCACGTTCATTGCTGAACTGACCGGCTCCGGTGCGGTGTCTGCCTACGATCTGGCCCACACCATGTCGACCGCATTTGCGGCACCGCTGCTGGATCTGGACGCCATTGACGTGCAGCGCCTGCCCAAGGACCTGCTGGACGCAAAGATTTGCGCGGACTTCCGCATTGTTGTGCTCAGCAAGCGCAACAACCGCCTCATGGTGGCCACCGCCGATCCAGCGGATCAACAAGCGGCCGAAAAGATCAAGTTCGCCACCCAGATGGGTGTCGACTGGGTGATTGCCGAATTCGACAAGCTCAGCAAACTGGTGGAATCCCAGTCGACCACGGCCAATGAGGCCATGGACAACATCATCGGCGGTGACTTCGAGTTCGACGAGATGGCGGCCGACGCGGCCGTCATTGAAACCAACGACAAGACACTGTCGACTGAAGTAGACGACGCCCCGGTTGTCAAATTTCTTCACAAGATGCTGCTGGACGCGTTCAACATGCGCGCTTCCGATCTGCACTTTGAACCTTACGAACACACCTACCGGGTGCGGTTCCGCATCGACGGCGAACTCAGGGAGATTGCTTCACCGCCCATTGCCATCAAGGACAAGCTGGCTTCGCGCATCAAGGTGATCTCCCGCATGGACATCTCCGAGAAGCGTGTCCCCCAGGACGGGCGGATGAAGCTCAAAGTGGGTCCGGATCGGGTTATCGATTTCCGGGTCAGCTCCCTGCCGACCTTGTTTGGTGAAAAGATCGTGATCCGCATCCTGGATCCGAGCAGCGCCAAGGTGGGCATCGACGCCCTGGGTTACGAGCCAGAAGAGAAAGCGCGCCTGATGGAGGCCATCGGGCGTCCATACGGAATGGTTCTGGTCACGGGTCCGACCGGCTCGGGCAAGACCGTGTCGCTCTATACCTGCCTGAACATCCTGAACAAGCCGGGCATCAACATTTCCACGGCCGAGGACCCATCCGAAATCAACCTACCGGGTGTCAATCAGGTCAATGTCAATGAAAGAGCGGGTCTGACGTTTGCTGCAGCGTTGAAGGCCTTCTTGCGTCAGGATCCCGATGTGATCATGGTCGGCGAGATTCGGGATCTGGAAACGGCTGACATCTCCATCAAGGCCGCACAAACGGGTCACATGGTGCTGTCGACCCTGCACACCAACGACGCCCCGACCACCCTCACACGCATGATGAACATGGGCATTCCCACGTTCAACATCGCCTCCAGTGTGATCCTGATCACCGCGCAACGCCTGGCCCGTCGGCTTTGCCCAACATGCAAAGCGCCGCTTGACGTGCCGCGCAAAGCGTTGATCGACGCTGGCTTCAAACCCGAAGATCTGGATGGCAGCTGGACGCCCTACAAACCCGTGGGCTGCTCTGCCTGCAACAACGGGTACAAAGGTCGGTTGGGCATCTACCAGGTCATGCCCATTTCTGAAGAAATCCAGCGCATCATCCTCAAGGGTGGCAGTGCGCTCGATATCGCGCAACAAGCAGGCAAAGAAGGTGTGCGGACCCTGCGTGAATCGGGTTTGCTCAAGGTACGGCAAGGCATGACTTCTCTGGAAGAGGTCTTGAGCGTTACCAACGAATAAGCCAGCAAAGACCCAAAATCCGAGGACCACATGGCAACCGCAGCATCCAAAAGCGTCAAGGACTTTGTTTTTGAATGGGAAGGCAAGGACCGCAACGGCAAACAGGTGCGGGGAGAAACCAGAGCCGTTGGTGAAAACCAGGTGCTGGCCGCACTGCGGCGGCAAGGCGTGGTTCCCGGCAAGATCAAAAAACGGCGGATGAGCTCGGGCAAGCGCATCAAGCCCAAAGACATTGCCATCTTCACCCGGCAGCTGGCCACGATGATGAAGGCGGGCGTTCCCCTGCTGCAATCATTCGATATTGTTGGTCGCGGCAACCCCAACCCCAGCGTCTCGAAATTGCTCAACGACATACGGGCTGACGTAGAAACCGGCACATCGCTGAGCGCTGCATTCCGGAAAAACCCGCTCTATTTCGACAGCCTGTACTGCAACTTGGTTGAGGCGGGTGAAGCAGCCGGTATTCTGGAAGAGCTGCTCGATCGATTGGCGGTCTACATGGAAAAGACCGAGGCCATCAAGTCCAAGATCAAGTCGGCTCTGATGTACCCCATTTCGGTGGTCATCGTCGCCTTTGTGGTGGTGGCCGTGATCATGATCTTCGTGATCCCGGCATTCAAGGATGTCTTTTCCTCCTTTGGCGCGGATCTGCCGGGCCCCACTCTGTTCGTCATTGCCATAAGCGAATTTTTCACAGAATACTGGTGGCTGATCTTTGGCGGCATGGGTGGCGGCTTCTACTTTTTCATGCAAGCCTGGCGACGCAACGAAAAGGTGCAGCGCTTCATGGACCGGTTGATGCTTAAAATGCCCATTTTTGGGACCTTGGTTGAGAAATCCGTGATCGCCCGATGGACGCGCACACTTTCAACCATGTTTGCGGCCGGCGTCCCGTTGGTCGAAGCGCTCGACTCTGTGGGCGGGGCTTCCGGGAATTCCGTCTATGCCATTGCCACAGAAAAGATTCAGCAAGAGGTCTCAACCGGGACCAGTCTGACGAACGCCATGACGAACGCCAACATCTTTCCCTCCATGGTCCTGCAGATGTGCGCCATTGGTGAAGAATCAGGCTCCATCGACCATATGCTGGGCAAGGCCGCTGATTTTTATGAGGCCGAAGTGGACGACATGGTTGCCGGACTGTCCAGCCTGATGGAGCCCATCATCATCGTGGTTCTGGGCACCATCATCGGGGGCATTGTGGTGTCGATGTACCTGCCGATCTTCAAACTGGGTCAAGTGGTTTGATGCCAATGGTGGAGGCGCTCGATGCCTTGGCGCTGGGCTTGCTCGGGCTTCTCGTGGGCAGCTTTTTGAACGTGGTGATTCATCGCCTGCCCAAAATGATGGAGTTGCGATGGGCGGCTGAATGTGCCGAGCTTCAAGGTGCTCCTTCAGAGGAGCATCCGTCCGTAGGCACATCGCAACGCTTCAACTTGATGGTCCCCCGCTCGCGTTGCCCGCACTGCGAACATCAAATACGGTGGTTCGAGAACATTCCAGTACTGAGCTACGTCGCCTTGCGCGGTCAATGCGCCAGCTGTAAGGCCCGTATCAGCCCACGGTACCCGCTGATCGAACTGCTCAACGCGGCACTCTTCGCCTGGTGTGGCTGGCGCTGGGGACTGGGCTGGACCGCTTTGGCCTGGAGCGGTTTTGCGGCGGCCGTCCTGGCGCTGGCTTGCATCGACTGGGACACCACGTTGTTACCGGATGACATCACCCTGCCCCTGCTGTGGGTCGGACTTTGCGCGGCAGCACTGGGCCTCAGCGGCACTGCTCTGACCGATGCGCTCTGGGGTTCGGTGGCTGGCTACCTGTCCCTGTGGATCGTCTATTGGGCCTTCAAGCTGGCCACGGGAAAAGAAGGTATGGGCTTTGGCGACTTCAAGCTGTTTGCTGCGCTCGGCGCCTGGTTTGGCTGGCAGGCGCTGATCCCCATCATCCTGATGGCGTCGCTCATCGGCGCGGTGATCGGGATCGCCCTCAAAGTGTTCAGCCAACTGCGCGAGGGGGGCTACGTTCCGTTCGGTCCCTTTCTGGCGCTTGCCGGACTGACGGCCATGATTTTCGGCCCCTCGTCCATACTCGCCGCCATCGGACTTTGATCATGGCGACCCGGCGTCCAGCGCTGCGACTGGGGCTGACCGGCGGTATCGGTAGCGGAAAGAGCACCGTGGCCCAACTGTTGCAGGACCGTGGTGCCAGCGTCATCGATGCCGATGCCATCTCCAGGGCATGCACGCAGCGCGGTGGCAGCGCCATGCCCGCAGTGGCTCGGTCGTTCGGCCAAGCTTTCATCGCGCAAGACGGTTCACTCGACCGCCAACGGATGCGCGAGCATGTCTTCACGAATCCGGATGCCCGTCGGTTGCTGGAGTCCATCGTGCACCCGCTGGTCGCGCAGGAAATCCAGCGCCTGGCCAAGGCCGCCACCTCGCACTGCCTCGTGTTTGACGTACCGTTGCTCGTGGAATCACCCCGCTGGCGCCCGCAGTTGGATCTTGTGCTCGTGGTGGACTGCGAGATCGAAACTCAGATTCGCCGGGTGGCTTCGCGCAGCGGTCTGGACCGGACTGCGATCAAACACATCGTTGGCAGCCAAAGTCCGCGGGACAAGCGCCTAGCGGCAGCAGATCTGGTGATCTTCAACAATGGCAGCGAGATCGAACCGTTGCGACGGACCGTCGGGCAGGTTGCCGACCAGATCGGGCTATGATGAAAGTCTTGCACACCAACGCCTTCTGCAAACTCCCGCCGCCGTGATCCTGTACGAATACCCTTTCAACGAACGCATTCGCACCTATCTGCGGCTGGAGCACCTGTTCCGGCGACTGGCGGAACTGCTGCCTCGCACGCACGCGCTGGACCATCAATACGCTATCCAGACGATTTTCGAGATCATGGATGTCGCTTCCCGGGCCGACATGAAGTCGGACGTGCTCAAAGACATCGAGCGGCACAAACAACAACTCAACAGCTACAGAGGCAACCCGGCAATCTCTGAACGGGCTCTGGACGAAGCCATCGTGCAGCTCGAAACCTGCTTTTCCCAGCTCAACAACCTGCCCGGGAAAACCGGTCTGTCATTGACCGAAAATGACTGGTTGATGAGCATCAGAAGCCGCATCGGCATTCCGGGCGGCACTTGCGAATTTGACCTCCCGGCCTACTTCCACTGGCAACACCACAGCGTAGAGCAGCGCCAAGCCGACCTGCAGCGCTGGGTCCAGACGCTCGCCCCACTGGCCGAAGCGATTGTGCTGCTGTTGAAGATGTTGCGTGATTCGGGTTCACCGCAAAAAGTGGTGGCCCCGGGTGGTCAGTTTCAACAGAACCTGCCCCAGGGTCGTACCTTCCAGTTGCTGCGTCTCGGCATCGATCCCTCATTCGGTCTGATCCCGGAAATCAGTGGCAACCGGTTGCTGCTGTCGGTTCGATTGATGCGCCAGGGAGACGACGAGCGCTTGCATCTGGCCCAGGAGGACGCTTCCTTCGAATTGACGCTCTGCGCCTGAAGCATTGATGCCAGACCCCGAGTTCACCGTGAAAACCGTTGTATGCCCGGCCTGCAACGGCCCCAGCATCTACGCGCCCAGCAACATCTACCGACCGTTCTGCTGCGAACGCTGCAAGAACCTGGACCTCGGTGCTTGGGCCAGCGAGCGCTTCAAACTGCCTGAACAGACGCCCAACACGGATCCTGACTTTGAGCAGGGTTGACCGGGGCTGACGCTTCAGCGTTTGACCGCCTCAAGCGGTTTGCTCTTCCTTCAGCCATTCCAGCACCGGCACCGTGCCGGGCAACACGGGTGAGCAACGAACGGGCAAACGCTCCCAGGCAAACGCCTGGCGCTCGTGCATCTGCAATTCGCCCGTCCATTCATGCACCTTGCAAAAGTGCAGACGCACGAGGGCATGCGGATAGTCCACCAGTTTTTCGCGCCAAGGCAAGGCAGCACCGATCGTCAACCCGATCTCTTCAATCAGCTCACGACGCAAAGCCTGCTCGACCGTTTCCCCAGCTTCCAGCTTGCCACCCGGGAACTCCCAATACCCCGCGTACGCCTTGCCTTCGGGTCGGCTCGTGAGCAGGAACTCCCCGCCTGGTGCGATCAAAACGCCAACCGCCACGTCAACGATCGGTCGCTCGGACGATGTGTCGCGCGTGCGTTCCGCATCCACCACCAACACCGGATCTTTCATGGATTCGCTCGCGTTCAGGTCAGGCATTGCCCGCGGCATGGGTGCCGGCGAAGTCGCGCGCGAACTGGTAGGCCACGCGGCCACTGCGGGACCCGCGCTCCAGTGCCCAGACCAGGGCCCGGGGCCGTGCCGCATCAATGTCGTCGGGAGCGATGCCGAATGCCGCGAGCCACTGAGCCACGATGGTCAAGTACTCATCCTGACTGAACGGGTAAAAGCTCACCCAAAGGCCAAAGCGCTCGGACAGTGAAATCTTTTCCTCCACCACCTCGCCCGGATGTACCTCACCGTCTGGCGTGTGCGTGTAGCTGAGGTTTTCCTTCATGTACTCGGGCAGCAGGTGGCGGCGGTTGCTGGTGGCGTAGACCAGCACGTTCTGCCCGCCGGCAGAGACCGAACCATCCAGAATCGACTTGAGCGCCTTGTAGCCGGGCTCTCCATCTTCGAAACTCAGGTCATCACAAAACACGATGAAACGTTCGGGGCAGTCGGCCACCACATCCACAATGTCGGGCAGGTCCACCAGATCGGCCTTGTCCACCTCGATCAGTCGAAGGCCCTGGCTTGCATACTCATTGAGACAGGCCTTGACCAGGGACGACTTGCCTGTGCCCCGAGCCCCGGTCAACAACACGTTGTTGGCCGGCAGTCCTTTCACGAACTGCAGGGTGTTTCGCTGAATTTTGTCTTTCTGGCCGTCAATTTCTTGCAGGTCGTCCAGGCGCATGTGGGCCACATGCCGCACCGGCTCCAGCACGCCGTGGCCACTGCTGCGTTTGCGGTAACGGTAGGCCACCGAGGCGGACCAGTCGGGCGCACCCAGCGGTTGGGGGAGCACCGCTTCGATGCGGGTGATCAGCTGTTCGGCCCGTTCGATCAGGCGTTCAAATTTCTCGTTCATCGCATTGCCCTCAGCGCACACGGAACCTCTCCAGAGACATCGCAGAACCGGCTTTGCCGGGCCGCAGATGTCGCCCCCTTGAGGGGCAGCGGGAGAGGATCAAGATCTGTAGTCGGCGTTGATCGTGACGTAGTCGTGGCTGAAGTCGCAAGTCCAGACCGTCTCCGCCGCCGTCCCACGGCCGAGACCGATACGGACCAGGATCTCCGCATCCTTCATCACACGCTGGCCGTCTTCCTCGCGGTAGTCCGGGTGGCGCCCGCCAGCCGTGACCACATGCACGTCGCCCAGATGCAGCTCAATCCGGGTGGCATCCAGATCGGCAATGCCGGCATAGCCAACCGCCGCCAGAATGCGACCGAGGTTCGGATCGCTGGCAAAAAAAGCCGTCTTGACCAACGGCGAATGGGCCACCGCATAGGCGACCTGCAAACACTCGGCCGTAGACCCACCGCCCTCTACACGCACCGTAATGAACTTGGTCGCACCCTCGCCATCGCGCACGATCGCGTGCGCCAGAAACTGGGCCACCTCGGTCATTGCAACCAGCAAGGCCTGGCCCTCGGGGCTGTCCAGCGAAGTTACCAATGCGTTGCCGGCCTGGCCAGTGGCCACCACCACGAAGGAATCGTTGGTGGAGGTGTCTCCATCCACCGTCACGCGATTGAACGAACTGTCGGCCAAGCGCTTGGCCAGCGTGTTCATCAAGGCAGGCGCCACGGCTGCGTCGGTGGCCACGTAGCCCAGCATGGTCGCCATGTTGGGCCGGATCATGCCCGCCCCCTTGGCAATGCCGCTCACCGTCACGGTCTTGCCACCCAACACAGCCTGGCGGCTGATGACTTTGGGCAGGGTGTCGGTGGTCATGATGCCCTCAGCCGCCTTGAGCCATTGCGACCCGGAGGCACCCTCCGCGCCACCCGCATCTGACAACGCAGCGGGCAGGCCGGCCAGCAGACGGTCCAGGGGCAAGGGCTCCATGATCACGCCAGTGGAGAACGGCAGCACCTGCTCGTGCTGCACGCCCAGAGCCAGCGCCAAGGCGTTGGCGGTCTGGCGCGCATTCTGCAGCCCCGGCTCCCCCGTTCCGGCATTGGCGTTGCCCGTGTTGATGACCATGGCACGGATACCCTGCCCCGCCGCCAAGTGATCCCGACACACCTGCACTGGCGCCGCTGCGTAGCGGTTTTGCGTGAAAACAGCCCCAACTGCAGATCCCTCATCCAGGAGAAACACGGTCAGGTCTTTGCGATTGGCCTTGCGGATGCCCGCTTCGGCCACGCCAATGCGCACACCGGCAACCGGCAACAGGTCCTCGGCTTGGGGTGAGGTGTAGTTCACTGCCATGGCAACAATCTCCAGATTGAGAAACGCAAAGATCGAAGGGTATTCACACCAGAAATCCAAGGCGCTGGCTTGGCCAGGCCGCGGGCTCTGTCCCCCTGAGACGCAGCGTCAGCCGCGCAAGGGGGATCAAGTCAACAAACCGTGGCAGTGCTTGTATTTTTTCCCACTGCCGCACGGACAAGGATCGTTGCGCCCCACACGGGCCACAGCAGGGTCACTGCCCGTCGGGCCGGCATCGCCTGCGCCGGGCGTGCTCTCGACCTCGCCCGTTTCGGTGGGCGCGGTGTAAGTCACATTGGCGATCTGTTCGGCACGTGCGCCCATCTGCTCGGCCTCTTCGGTGATCTGCTCGGCAGACTGCACACGCACGTTCATGAGAATGCGGCTGACATCGTTCTTCACGCTGTCGAGCAACTGACCAAACAGCACAAAGGCTTCGCGCTTGTATTCCTGTTTCGGCTGCTTCTGTGCATAGCCGCGCAAATGAATACCCTGGCGCAGGTAGTCCAGCGCCGAAAGGTGTTCACGCCACTGGCTGTCGATGGTCTGCAGCAGCACCATGCGTTCGAACTGGGTGAAGTTCTCTTCACCCACCATGCCGACCTTCTGATCAAACACACCTTTGGCCGCAACCAGCACGCGCTCGACAATTTCTTCAGCATCGATGGACTCTGCGTCCGACACCCACGAAGTCACCGGTGCATCGACGGACCACTGTTCGCGCAAAACGCGCTCCAGGCCCGGCAGATCCCACTGTTCTTCCACGCTGCCTTCGGGCACGTATTCGCGCACCAGGTCGGTGAAGCAGCCTTCGCGCAGCGAATCGATCTGGGCCCGCAGGCTTTCCGCGTCCAGAATGTCGTTGCGCTGCTGGTAGATCACCTTGCGCTGGTCGTTCGACACGTCGTCGTATTCGAGCAGCTGTTTTCGGATGTCGAAGTTGCGTGCTTCGACCTTGCGCTGCGCGCTCTCGATGCTGCGCGTGACGATGCCGGCTTCAATCGCCTCGCCCTCGGGCATCTTCAGGCGGTCCATGATCGCGCGCACCTTGTCGCCGGCAAAGATGCGCATCAGCGAATCGTCCAGGCTCAGGTAGAAGCGCGATGAGCCCGGGTCACCCTGGCGACCCGAGCGGCCGCGCAGCTGGTTGTCGATGCGGCGGCTCTCATGGCGCTCGGTCGCAATGATGCGCAGGCCACCCAGACCCTTGACCTTTTCATGGTCCAGCTGCCACTGCTGGCGCAGGGCATCGACACGCGAGGCCCTGGTGGCATCGTCGAGCGACTCGTCGCCCTCGATCGCCGCGGTCATCTTTTCCAGGTTCCCCCCGAGCACGATGTCGGTGCCGCGACCCGCCATGTTGGTGGCAATGGTGATGGCGCCGGGGCGCCCGGCCTGAACGATGATGTCGGCCTCGCGGGCATGCTGCTTGGCGTTGAGCACCTCGTGCGGCAGGTTTTCCTTCACCAGCAGCGCGGCAATGATTTCCGAGTTCTCGATCGACGACGTGCCCACCAGCACCGGCTGACCACGCTCATGGCACTCGCGAATGTCTTCGATGGCGGCGGCGTATTTTTCCGGTGTCGTCTTGTACACGCGGTCGAGTTGGTCGGTGCGTTTGCTGATCCGGTTGGGCGGAATCACCACCGTCTCCAGACCGTAGATCTCCTGGAATTCGTAGGCCTCGGTGTCGGCCGTACCGGTCATGCCAGAGAGCTTGGCATACAGGCGGAAATAGTTCTGGAAGGTGATGGACGCCAGCGTCTGGTTCTCGGGTTGGATCGCCACGCCCTCCTTCGCCTCCACCGCCTGGTGCAGGCCATCGCTCCAGCGGCGGCCCGACATCAGGCGACCGGTGAACTCGTCCACGATCACAATCTCACCACCCTGGTTCACGTAGTGCTGGTCGCGGTGGTAGAGGTGGTGCGCTTTCAGCGAGGTCACCAGATGGTGCATCAGCGCAATGTTGGACGGGTCGTAGAGCGAGGCGCCCTCGGGCAGCAGACCGGCCTGTCCGAGCAGACGCTCAGCGTTCTCGTGACCCTGCTCGGTCATGTGGATCGCGTGCGATTTTTCATCGACCGTGAAGTCGCCCGGCTTGGTCACGCCCTCGCCGGTGCGCGGATCGGCCTCGCCTTCCTGGCGGGTCAGGTGCGGAATCAACTGCTTGATCGCCATGTAGACCTGGGTCTGGTCTTCCGCCTGGCCGCTGATGATCAGCGGCGTTCGGGCTTCGTCGATCAGGATCGAGTCCACCTCGTCCACGATGGCGTAGTTGAGGCCCCGTTGCACGCGGTCACCGGACTCGTAGACCATGTTGTCGCGCAGGTAGTCGAATCCGTATTCGTTGTTGGTGCCGTAGGTGATGTCGGCGCGGTAGGCGGCTTGCTTTTCATCGCGCGGGGCCTGCGGCAGGTTGATGCCCACCGTGAGTCCCAGGAAGTTGTACAGCTTGCCCATCCACTGGGCATCGCGGCTGGCCAGGTAGTCGTTGACGGTCACCACGTGCACACCCTTGCCGGTGAGCGCGTTCAGATACACGGGCAGCGTGGCGGTCAGTGTCTTGCCCTCACCCGTGCGCATTTCAGCCACCTTGCCATGATGCAGTGCCAGTCCACCGACCAGTTGCACATCGAAATGGCGCATCTTCATCACACGCTTGCTGGCTTCACGCACCAACGCAAACGCCTCCGGCAACACAGACTCCAACGCCTCACCGTCGGCTATGCGGCGCTTGAAGACTTCCGTCTGGGCCTTGATGTCATCGTCACTGAGTTTTTCGTACTGCGGTTCAAGGCCATTGATCCGCTCCACCGTTTTGCGGTAGGTCTTGAGCAAGCGGTCGTTGCGACTACCAAATATTTTGGTGAGAATGTTTGTGGCCATACATGCGGGCCTGCACCGACAACGTGCCAACACGTGCCGGACAGGCAAAAGGAAATCGGAGGGCTCTTACCAGCTGTTGCGGCACAAAGGCGGTAAACCCCTGATGTGCCTGCAAATGCTGCTCTTTCAAGAGCAAAGTAGGGATTTTAACTGGCGCACCAAGGCGCACTCAGTGCTTGCGCGGACCTCTCGGTGCCAGCTGTGCTGCCGTGAGGTTTTCACCCGCATCCAGGAAACGCCTGGGATCTTGCACAACCCCCGACACCCAGACCTCAAAGTGCAAATGAGGCCCTGTCGATCGACCCGTCGAGCCGACCTCTGCGATTTTCTGCCCCCGTTTGACGATATCGCCTTTCTTGACCATCACGCTGGAGGAATGGGCGTAGCGGGTGATCAGATCGTTGCCATGATCGATTTCCACCATGTTCCCGTAGGCAGGGTGAACCTCCTGCACCACCACCACCCCGCCTGCTGCGGCCAGAATCGGCGTTCCCGTGTCAGCGGGAAAATCCAGCCCTGTGTGCATGGCCGAATGCCCGGTGATGGGGTCGATGCGGAAACCGAAGGGAGAACCCACTTGGCCTCCTTGCACCGGCTCTTCGGTAGGCACCATGGTGCGCAGGATCTTCTGATCAAACAGGCGGGATTCCACCACGGTCAGCCAATCGACCCTGGAGCCGGTATTGCGGTCGAGTTGATCCATGGCCGCCATCAACTCATCGACCGTCAGATCACGCCCGCCCACCAGGGCACCGCCCGAACCTGCGGGAAGCTTGAACTCCTGGGGATTGATGCCCGCAAGGCCTGCCACGCGCTCCCCGAGCGATTCAATCTGCACCATGCGGCCCTGCATCTCGCCCAGCTTTCGCGCCATCGCATCCAGGTTTTCGCGCATGTAGAGTTCCTTGGAGTCCAGTTCTCCTTGCGTCACCAGGCGCGCCACGGAACCAAAACCCGGCCAACCCTGGCGAACGCCTTCCAGAAAGACCCAGTGGTACGCAGCAACCGCGCCCAGCATCATCAGCAGGGACGCGAACGCTCCCATGGCGACCAGTCTGACACCGCTTAAGTGCAGCGCCCGACTCTTGGCAAGCCAGGCATCCGTGATAATGATGTGCACGTTTCAAACCTTTCTGACGGTAACGGGTCAGCCCCGAGATACCCCATGCCCGACCACCGATTTCAGACCCAGTTCAGCCTGGAACAAGCTGCCAGTGCCGCGCCCACGCTGGCCGCGTTGCGCGAACGGATCCGCGAATCCCAACAGTGCCTGGAACAGATCCAGCACCTGATTCCGGTTGCGCTGAGGCGCCAGGTTCAGGCAGGCCCCATTCATGAAACCGAATGGTGCCTGCTCGTCAGCAGCGCCGCCGCCTCGACCAAGTTGCGCCAGTTGCTGCCTGTTCTGCAGCAGACGCTCACACACCATGGCGCGCGCGTCAGCAGCATTCGCATCAAGGTTCAGACACCTCAACGCTGAAGCGCGCCCACAGGGACCCTGCCCTGCAACACCGAGATCCGAACACCCGTTGAATGGTGCCGCTTGTCTGACTCGAACAGACGACCTATCGCTTACAAGGCGAGTGCTCTACCAACTGAGCTAAAGCGGCGGGTGTTTAACCATTGATTTTACTTGACCCGTTTGAGCGTCGGACGCCCGCCGCCCTGGTTCGGACCACGGGGTGGCGTTTCATCCCTCAAAACAGGCGTAGCCTCTGGCGTTTGATCACTGGGCACCGCACGCAAACTGGCCCGCTCGGTGTCTTCGGATCGCACTGGTGCCAACACCGCATCCGGTGTGAGGCCGACAAGAGATTTTGGAGCAGGCGCCGGAAACGCCATGCCTTGTCCATTTTCGCGCGCATAGATCGCTACAACGTGATCGATGGGTACCACAATCTCCCGGGCAACACCGCCGAACCGGGCTTTGAACTCGATGAACTCATTGCCCAAGCGCAGCGAACTGGTCGCGTCAAAACTCACATTGAGGACGATCTCGCCATTCTTCACAAAGTCCATCGGCACCTGCACAGACCCGTCCACCTGGACAGCGATGTACGGTGAAAACCCATTGTCAACACACCACTCGTGCAACGCGCGGATGAGGTAAGGACGGGTTGAAGGGCTGTCCTGATCAGGAAGGCTCATGAATGTATGCGGGTCAGTCTCAACAACAGGTCATGGCGAAAGCCGCCACAACCCATCACTTGCGCATGACCTTTTCAGAAGGCGTCAGTGCTTCAATGTAGGCTGGACGCGAAAAAATGCGCTCAGAATATTTGAGCAGGGGAGCGGCATTCTTGCTCAGCTCAATGCCATAAAAGTCAAGACGCCACAGCAACGGAGCGATGGCCACATCCAGCATCGAGAAGTTGTCACCCAGCATGAACTTGTTCTTCAGGAACACCGGTGCGAGCTGGGTCAGGCGGTCACGGATGTGCGCACGTGCCTTTTCCAACGCCTTGTCGTTGCCTTTGGTGCTGCGGGATTCCAGCACAGACACATGGGTGAACAGCTCTTTTTCGAAGTTCAGCAAGAACAGCCGCACACGTGCCCGATCAACGGGGTCCCCGGGCATCAGCTGGGGGTGTGGGAAGCGCTCATCAATGTACTCGTTGATGATGTTCGATTCGTACAGAATCAGGTCACGCTCAACCAGAATGGGCACCTGGCCATAGGGGTTCATGACGCTGATGTCTTCGGGCTTGTTGTACAGGTCCACATCCCGGATCTCGAAATCCATGCCCTTCTCAAACAGGACGAAGCGGCAGCGGTGGGAATAGGGACAAGTCGTGCCCGAATACAAAACCATCATAGAGGAGTCTCCTTAATGCAAAAACAGTGGCCGACCTGACCGCTCGTGTGCGGCAACAGGCCAACCACTGTGGATTTTCAGGCCATTCGGATCAAACCGGAAGCCCGAAGCGGTGCGTGAATTACTTGACGTCTTTCCAGAAGGCCGCATTCAGACGCCATGCCACAACGGTGAACAGCGCCAAAAAGAGCATTACCCAGACACCAAGGCGCACCCGGGTATTTTGGGCTGGTTCGCCCATCCACTGCAGGTAGGCGACCAGATCACCCACGCTCTGATCGTAGTCAGCTGCGCTCAAGGTGCCGGCCTTGACCTGCTCCCAGCCCTTGGGCATTTCCACTTCGTGGCCATGGCTGGTCACCTTTTCCATGACGGGCTTGCGCTCGCCCTGGAGTTCCCACAGCGGGTGAGGCATACCGATATTCGGAAACACCAGGTTGTTCCAGCCAGTGGGCTTGGTTTCGTCGCGGTAGTAGCTGCGCAGCAGGGTGTAGAGGTAGTCGGCGCCGGTGTAGCCGTGGCCTGAACGCGAACGGGCGATCACGGTCAGATCGGGCGGATTGGCTCCAAACCACTCTTTCGCCTGACGGGGATCGATCGACGCCTTCATGGTGTCACCGATCTTGTCCGTGGCAAAGGTCAGGTTCTCGGCAATCTGCTTGTCGGTCAGACCAATGTCGCGCAGCCGGTTGTAGCGCATGAAAGCAGCCGAATGGCAGCTCAGACAGTAGTTGACAAAGATCTTGGCGCCGTTTTGCAGGGCTGCCACATCGTTGGTGCGGCTGGGCGCCTTTTCAATCGGAACGCCAGGACCACCGGCGGCCAATGCGCTGGCAGAAAGCCCCAGAGCCAGTGCAAAGCCCAGAAGGATTTTTTTCATTTGCTTGATTCTCCGCTTGTGCTGGTGTGTCTCAGTGGGGCTTGAAGTTGATGCGGCTAGGTACCGGCTTGAATTCGCCGAGCCGACTCCACCAAGGCATCAGCAGGAAGAAGCCAAAGTAGAACAGGGTACCGACCTGCGAAACGCGTTCACCCACCGGCGAAGGCGGCAGCACGCCCAGGTAACCCAAGATCAGGAAGTTGATGACAAACACCGCGTAAAGCCACTTGTTCCAGCTCGGACGGTAGCGAATCGACTTGACGGGGCTGTTGTCCAGCCAAGGCAGGAAGAACAGGATGATCACGGCACCACCCATCGCGACCACACCCCAGAACTTGGCATCAATGGCCATCATCAGCGCCACAAGCACCACAGCACCGCCGACGACAGCGCCCTTCATGACGAGGCTGAGTTTGGCTTTCGCCACGCCAAGCAAAGCACCCAGCAGCACGCAGGCGATCAGGGCGTACATCATTTCGCTGGTGATCGCACGCAGCATCGAATAGAACGGCGTGAAGTACCAGACCGGCGCAATGTGCAGCGGCGTCACCAGCGGGTCGGCGGGGATGAAGTTGTTGAACTCCAGGAAGTAGCCGCCGAACTCGGGCGCAAAGAACACGATCGCCGAGAACACCATCAGGAACAACGACACACCAAAGATGTCATGCACGCTGTAGTAGGGATGGAAGGGAATGCCGTCCAGCGGATGACCATGGGCATCCTTCGGTGCGCCAGGGCCCTTGATCTCGACGCCGTCCGGGTTGTTGGAGCCCACTTCGTGCAGCGCAATGATGTGCGCCACCACCAGACCCAGCAACACCAGCGGCACGGCGATCACGTGGAAGCTGAAGAAGCGGTTGAGCGTGGCATCACCGACCACGAAGTCGCCGCGAATCAGCAAAGCCAGATCAGGACCGACGAAAGGAATGGCCGAGAACAGGTTCACGATCACCTGCGCACCCCAGTAGGACATCTGGCCCCAAGGCAGCAGATAGCCCATGAAAGCTTCAGCCATGAGCACGAGGAAGATCGCGCAGCCGAACACCCAGACCAGTTCACGCGGCTTGCGATACGAGCCGTAGATCAGGCCCCGGTACATGTGCAGGTAGACCACGATGAAGAACGCCGATGCGCCGGTTGAGTGCATGTAGCGGATCAGCCAGCCCCAGGGCACGTCGCGCATGATGTACTCGACCGAAGCAAAGGCCGTGGCCGCGTCGGGTTTGTAGTGCATCACGAGGAAGATGCCGGTGACGATCTGGATTACCAGCACCAACAGTGCCAGCGAACCGAAGATGTACCACCAGTTGAAGTTCTTTGGCGCGTAGTACTCGGCCATGTGCTCGTTGAAGAGCTTGGACAGCGGGAACCGGTTGTCGACCCAGTTCAGTGCCTTTTGGCCCAGCGGTGCGTCGGGGGAAATTTCTTTGAATTCAGCCATGGATTGCCTCTGTGGTCGATTGCCTGCGGGTGCCGGTCAGGCCTTTTCTTCACCGATCAGCAGCGTCGTGTCTGACAGGTAGTAGTGCGGGGGCACTTCCAGGTTGTCGGGGGCCGGCTTGTTCTTGAACACGCGACCTGCAACGTCGAAGGTGGAACCATGACAGGCACACAGGAAACCGCCAACCCAGTCGTCCGGCAGCGACGGCTGCGGACCGGGCGTGAACTTGTCTCCGGGCGAGCAGCCCAGGTGGGTACAGATGCCGACACCGACGAAGACCTCGGGCTTGATCGAGCGGTGACGGTTCAGCGCGTACTCGGGAGTCGGAACCGACTTGCGCTCGGAATTGGGATCGGCCAGTTGTGGCTCGATCTTTTCCAAGTCGGCCAGTTGCTGTTCGCTGCGGCGCATGATCCAGACCGGCTTGCCGCGCCACTCGGCCACCATCTTGGTGCCGGGCAACAGGCCGGAAATATCCACTTCAACGGCTGCGCCTGCTGCCTTGGCTCGTTCAGATGGCTGAAATGTGCTCACAAAAGGAACAGCGACAGCAGCTGCTCCCACGCCACCCATGGCGCAGGATGTGATCAGCCACGTGCGGCGGCTGTTGTCCACAGTCGCATCGACGGTTGCTTCACTCATGGGGATCTTTCAATGACGGTTCGTGACGGAGTTACTAGGGGCAACCCTGCATTGTACCGGAGCGTAACAGGGCCATTTTTGCCTGTCCGGAGCGCTCCGCGCCGTATTGTGGCTTGGCGCCGGCAACTGGCTGTTGACCTGAATCAGGGGTTGGCTTTGAAATATGAGTACTTACGCACTCTATGAGAGAATGCTTTTGACTGGTGCTTGAAGCGACCAGACAGTTTGTTCAACCAACTTCAGAGGTATCGGCATGGGCATGATGCAGGAATTCAAGGAATTTGCCGTCAAGGGCAACGTGATCGACCTAGCGGTCGGCGTGATCATTGGTGGCGCGTTTGGCAAGATCGTCAGTTCGCTGGTAGAGGACGTGATCATGCCGATCGTGGGCTCCATCTTCGGAAAAATGGATTTCTCCAACCTCTACATCGCCCTGGGCGCGGTGCCCGAAGGGACTGCACCGACGCTGGCCGCGCTCAAGGAAGCGGGCGTGCCCACCCTAGCCTACGGTAACTTCATCACCGTCGCCATCAACTTCTTGATTCTCGCGTTCATCATTTTCATGATGGTCAAACAGATCAACCGCATGAAGCGTGAAGAGCCCGCCGCTCCTGCCGCACCGGCTCCCACGCCGGAAGATGTGGTGTTGCTGCGCGAGATCCGCGACAGCCTGCGCAAGTAAACGCTCGCTGGAATAAACACAGGGAGAGTGGCCGCGCTAGCACGGCCACTCTCCCTTTTTCATGCGCGGATTGAAGCGGTCATTTGCAGAGCGGCATCGATCGCGGCCAACAGACTGGCGGCGCTCGCTCGCCCGGTTCCGGCCAAGTCAAAAGCGGTACCGTGGTCCGGACTGGTGCGCACAAAAGGCAGGCCCAAAGTGGTGTTCACACCGTGCTCCAGCCCCAGCAGCTTTACCGGTATCAAGCCCTGATCGTGGTACATAGCCACCACCACATCAAAATCGCCCTGACGCGCTCGCATGAACACCGTGTCGGGCGCGTGCGGCCCGCTGACGTGCAGACCTTCTTGCACCGCTTGTTGTACGGCCGGCGCAATGATGTCCACCTCCTCCCGACCAAACAGCCCGCCTTCACCCGCGTGCGGATTGAGCCCCGCCACGCCAATGCGCGCCAGCGGCAGACCACACAGGCGGAAATGCGCGTTCGTGATTCTCAGTGTCTGCAAGATCCTCTCGACCGTCACCGCATCCAGCGCCTGCCGCAGCGAAACATGGATGCTCACAAGCACCGTGCGCAGCCCGGGACAACTCAACATCATGCGCACGGGCAAGGCGTCGACTGACACACCCAGGTGCGTTGCGGCCAGCGCCTGCAGGAACTCGGTATGGCCAGGATGCGCCACCCCGGCCGCGGCAAGCGCCTCTTTGTGGATGGGCGCAGTCACCACCGCCCTGGCATCCCCATTGAGCGCGGCTTCGGCAGCAAACCGGATGCAATCGGCGGCTGCCTTTCCCGCACGGGCGTCAATCTGGCCCAGCGGCACAGGTGACGTTAGTTCGCAGGCCTGGACAACAGCCACACACCCCGTCAGCCCTGTGTCACAGCGCGTGAGGTCCGGGATCTGGACAAAATCAAGCGGCCGGGCACCATCGTGGGTTTCGGTTGCAAGCGCCGCGCGTTGCAGCGTCGCCATATCGCCCACCACCACCAACTGGCTCAGCAACTCTGGCCGCTCACGCAAGGCCTTGGCAATGATTTCAGGCCCAATGCCCGCCGGATCGCCCATGGTCACCAACACAGGGCTGACGGGGGTGTGGGATGACTTCATGTTGCACCTCAGGCCGGATTGGGAATGTCGATAAAGACGTGTTGCAAACCGAGCTCAGTGGCAACATGGCCTGCCACAGCCGGTGCGCCGTAACGTTCGGACGCATGGTGTCCGCAAGCAAGAAAGGCCACGCCGCATTCACGAGCATAGTGGGCTTGTGGTTCCGAAATTTCACCGGTGATGAACACGTCGGCGCCGGCCGCAATGGCGGATTCGAAATACCCTTGCGCGCCGCCAGTGCAGAGGGCGATGCGCTCGATGGGCCTGTCCGGCTCGGCCACCAGCGTGACTGGCCGACCCAGCGCCTGGGCGACATGCTCAGCCAGCGCGGACGCGGAGGCCATGGCGCGCAGCCCAAGGAAGCCCAGAGACTGTTCACCAAACCGCCCCTGGGGGGACTCGAGTAGGGCAATGCCCAAGTGTCGGGCCAACTGCGCATTGTTGCCCAGCGTGGGGTGGGCATCGAGCGGCAAATGGTAGGCAAACAAGTTGATGTCGTGCGCCAGCAAGCGCGACAGGCGTTGCTTCATCCATCCTGTGACCCGCCCTTCCTGCCCTCGCCAGAAAAGGCCATGATGGACCAAGATGGCATCGGCGTTCTCTTCGATGGCCGCGTCGATCAGGGCCAGACTCGCGGTGACACCAGAAACCAGTTTTCGCACTTCAACCCGCCCCTCCACCTGCAACCCATTGGGGCCATGGTCGCGAAACAACGCGGGCTGCAGGAGTCCGTCAAAAGACGCGAGAAGGGCCGCGCGCGTAACGTGGGATTCTGGGGGGTTCATGAACAGGGGGTCAACAAGGGATACAGATCCGGCAAACGCGCGATGCGCCTGCCAAGCACTGACCTTATTCTGACAGCCCCTGTGTCGAGCGGCGCCCTGACGACGGGTCGCGCTCGAGAGCGCGCATCTTCAGCGCGGGGAGCCTTGGGTACGCTCGGATTCGGCCATCTTTCGTGTGAAAAAACGGTAAAACCAGATCGCCATACCGATCATGAAGAGGATGCCGGAGATGCTGAACAGACCGTAGTCGGTTGAAAAAAGGTCCACCATGGCTTTCATTGTGTGCTCCATTCCTTGCTTGATAGACCACCATTGCAACCGGTGTGGGCATCTCCCGCCTTGACGTGCATCAAGCCGGTTGAAGTCTGAACACAAGATGCCATATGCAGCACAATGAGGTCAAGCGGGACGCCCCACACCCAGGTGCCCGCAACCCAAGACTTGTACTCCCCGATCCGACATGAAACGACTCTGGCTGGTATTTGCCCAATCCGTGACCGTGCTGCTGGCAGCCTTTTTTGTGGTCGCCACGCTCAAACCTGAATGGCTGAACCGCAAGCCCACATTCGCCTCCGTGGTCCCTGTGCTGGAAGCCCCTGCATCGAGTAGCCCCCTGCCTGCAACCAACAGCTTCAGCGCTGCAGCGCGCGCCGCGTCACCCGCGGTGGTCAGCATCAACACCAGCAAAGCCGCCGAACCCGGGAGCCAGAACGCAGACCCATGGTTCCGCTTCTTCTTCGGTGAACAGGGAAAGGCACAGCCCCAGGCGGGTCTGGGTTCGGGGGTGATCGTCAGCCCCGCCGGCTACATCCTGACAAACAACCATGTGATTGAAGAAGCCGACCAGATCGAGGTCATTCTCAACGATGGTCGCAAAAGCGCAGCACAGGTGATCGGGACCGATCCCGAAACCGATCTGGCGATTCTGAAGGTCGACCTGAAGGATCTGCCGGTGATCACGCTGGGCGACTCTGACGCTCTGGCGATCGGCGATCAGGTGCTGGCCATCGGCAACCCTTTCGGCGTGGGGCAAACCGTGACCAGCGGCATCGTCAGCGCGCTGGGTCGCACGCAGCTGGGCATCAACACCTTTGAGAACTTCATCCAGACCGATGCGGCCATCAACCCGGGCAACTCGGGTGGTGCGCTGGTGGACACCAATGGCCACCTGATGGGCATCAACACCGCCATCTACTCGCGCTCGGGTGGCTCCATGGGCATCGGTTTTGCTATCCCGACGTCGACCGCGCGCAGCGTGCTGGACGCCATCGTCCGCGATGGTCAGGTCACGCGTGGCTGGATCGGTGTGGAGCCGCAGGACCTGACCCCTGAACTGGCCGAGAGTTTTGGCCTGACGTCTGGCACAGGCGTCATCATCACCGGCGTTTTGCAGAATGGTCCTGCTGCCCAGGCTGGCATCCGTCCTGGGGATGTGATCGTCGGTGTAGCGGGTCGCAATGTCACCAATGTGGCACAGCTGTTGTCTGCCGTCGCCGCCCTTCAACCCGGCACGTCGGCCAAATTGGACGTCGTGCGCAAGGACGGCAAAAGCAGCGTAGACATCACTCCCGGGAAGCGCACGCCACCCCCCCGGCAGGTCGAATAGATCCCAAGACCAGGACCGCCCTCACAGATCCGGTCGGTCACGCAGGCCAGCAACTCATTTTGCGGGAGCGTCTTCAGCCGGCGTTTCAGGCGCCGCGGTGTTCTTGATGAACCATTGCGAACCCCAGATGCCCACCTCGTACAGCAGGCACATGGGTACCGCCAGCGCGAGTTGCGAAATGACATCGGGCGGGGTCACCACCGCGGCGATGACGAACGCGACGACGATGAAATAGCCGCGAAACTCCTTGAGTTTCTGCACCGTCACCATGTTCGTCTTCACCAGCAACACCACCACAATGGGCACCTGGAACGCCAGACCGAAAGCCAGGTAGAGCGACAGGATGGCTTCCACGTACGACGCAATGTCCGGCGTGGCCGCCACGCTGGCGGGGGTGAACTGCTGGATGAAGCCGAACATCTTGTCGAGCACGAACAACTGCACGAACGCAATGCCCACATAGGCCAGCAGGCTACCCAGCACGATCAGAGGGATCGCAAAGCGCTTTTCATGGCTGTAAAGCCCCGGGGCCACAAAAGCCCAAATCTGGTACATCCACCACGGCAACGACAGCAGCAGGGCCGCCATGGCCAGCACCTTGATGGGCACGAAGAACGGGGAAAACACGCCCACGGCGATCAGCTTGGCACCCGGTGGCATGTGGGCCCGGATCGGCGTCGCGATCAGGTCGATCAGCCCGCTGGGGCCCGGCCAGAAGGCCAGCAGCGCCATGCAGATGGCCAATCCCACAATGCCGTAGAGCAGCCGATCACGCAGCTCCATCAGGTGCTGGACAAACGGCTGCTCGGTACCGGCGAGTTCGTCGGTGGAATCTTTGGGGTCGGACATCAACGGGGAGCGGTAGTGGAGCGAGGACGGAAACGCGCCACGCGCGCGGCACCCGACTGGGTGCGGGTACGGATGCCCGTGCGGGCCTTGTACCACTGGGGCATGGCTTTCTGCTTGATGCGCCAGTTCTTCTTGGGGTGCTTGTAGGCCGGGTGCAGATCGGAACCGATGGAGCCCAGCGCATCATCGTATGACGCCCCGTTGCCCTCCAGGCCGGCGGTGGCCTCGGACCAGGATTTTTCGAAGTCACTGGCGCCACTCTGCACCGACGATTCGACATCGCGGGCAGCGCTCTCGACCGACTCTTTCATTTTCTTGAGCTCTTCGAGCTCCATTGACCTGCTCACCTCGGCCTTCACGTCCGAAACGTAACGTTGGGCCTTGCCCAGCAAGGCGCCCACGGTGCGCGCCACGCGGGGCAACTTCTCAGGACCGATGACGATCAGCGCCACCGCCCCGATGAGGGCGAGCTTGGAAATGCCCAGATCAATCATGTGTCGGCCATCCGGAAATCAAGGCTGGCGCGGGCATACCCCGCACCCAAGTCACAGCGGTTCAGAAAACAACCGCGGGTGTCACAACTTCAGCTTTTTTGCTTGGCTTCGACGTCGATGGTGTTTTTGTCGGTCCGCGTGTCTTGCGTCACCTGTCCGGCGGGCGTTGAAGTGCTTTCCGCTGCACTTTGACCACCTTCCTTCATCCCGTCTTTAAACCCCTTGACGGCACCACCCAGGTCCGAGCCAATGTTCTTGAGCTTCTTTGTCCCGAACACCATCACGACGATCAGCAGCACGATCAGCCAGTGCCAAATCGAGAAGGAACCCATAATTTTCTCCAGATATAGAAATAGAGCGTTGGACGCTGTGGGTGGGATTCTAAGCCCGGGTCAGAGTTCAGAAGTCCCTCAAAGGGAATTCCCGCCCCCGCCAAATCCCCTCCCCGGTCAACGTCAGCCCCGCAACCAGGGACGTGGTCCGCCCATGATGTGCACATGCAGATGCCGCACTTCTTGCCCGCCTTCGGTGCCGGTGTTGCACACCATGCGGAATCCGCCATCGGGATACGGATTGCACCCCTGTTCCAAGGCGAGTTTCGGTGCGAGCACCATCATGCGCCCCATCAGACGCTCGTGTTCGGACGTGAGCTGGGCCATCGATGCAATGTGAGTTTTGGGTACCATCAAAAAATGCACCGGCGCCCAGGGATGGATGTCATGGAAGACAAACAGCTCCTCGTCTTCATACACTTTTTTCGAGGGGATCTGGCCAGCGATGATCTTGCAGAAAATGCAATCAGGGTCGTGCGTGCTCATGGGTCGGAAGCGTTCAGTCGGGCAAGGATTGGCTGGCGTTCATGCGCACCATGCCCTTGACGATGCGGTAGAGGAACCAGATGGAGATGATGGCCCAGGCGATCGCACCAGGCAGGTACAACAGAAGAAACAGCGGGAAAGTCACCACGTAGAGCACGCCAGCCCAGATCACGGTGCGGATGCGCCAGCTGAAATGGCTGGCTTGCCAAGTGCCTTCGGCATCGCCTTTCTTCACCAGATCGATGATCAGCGCCACGATCAGCAGGCCAGCCCCCACCTGGGCACCGGGCACGACCGCAGCCACCGCCACGACCAGGTGCAGCAAATAGCTGACCCAGCCGATGGTCTTGAGCGACTCGGCCTTTTCGCTGTCGACAGCTTTGACGTCAATGATGTCGCTCATGTCGGATCCTTTCAGGATTTGGACTCGGCTTCGCGCGCAACCGCCTTGCGCAGCGCTTTTTCTTCCAGGCCGCTCAGGCCCTCGCGCCGCGAGAGCTCGTCCACCACATCGGCCGGGGTCTTACCGTAGTGCGCCAGCGCGATCATGCAGTGAAACCAGAGATCGGCCACTTCATTGACCAGTTTCTGACCGTCGCCCCCCTGGTCGCAGTCCTTGGCGGCCATCACAGTTTCGGTGGCCTCTTCGCCGATCTTCTTCAGAAAGGCGTCCGGGCCTTTGTGCAGCAGGCGGGCGACATAACTTTTTTCGGGATCACCGCCATTCGCTGGCTTGCGGCTTTCAATCACGGCGGCCAGGCGCGCCAAGGCATCGGTGGAAGACATGGAGGTCATTTGTAGATGGATTCAGGGTCTTTGAGCACCGGATCGACCGCGTGCCATTGACCATTTTCATGGCGTTGGAAGAAGCAACTGTGGCGCCCGGTGTGGCAGGCGATGCCCGGCTCATGGCCGAGCTGCGTCACCTTGAGCAACACCACGTCGTTGTCGCAATCCAGCCGGATGTCGTGCACCGTCTGCACGTGGCCCGACTCTTCGCCCTTGAACCAGAGCTTGTTGCGCGAGCGGCTGAAATACACCGCGCGGCCGAGTTCGGCCGTTTTCTGCAACGCCTCGCGGTTCATCCAGGCGAACATCAACACATCGCCGCTCGCCGCTTCCTGCGCAATCACCGGGACCAACCCTTGGGCGTCCCATTTCACTTCGTCCAACCAGTTCATGCCTTGAATCTACCATGCAGACCCTTCGGCTGACGCGCTCAGACCCGCGGGTTAGGATGATCTCGACTTCCCGGCAAAAACACCTGATTCCGTCGGGGCAACAACGAGAACACATCCATGCGATTCCGAACCCTGTTCCTGATTGCCCTCATCCTGCTGATCGCGGCTTTCGTGGCCCTCAACGTCGAAAGCATCCTGCAACCCACCACCCTCTATCTGGGTGTGGCCAACGTCCAGGCCCCACTCGGTCTGGTGATGCTCGGCCTGCTGGTGGCGGTGCTGGTGGTGTTCTTGTTGGCGCTGGTCTACTTCCAGACCACGCACCTCATGGAGGTTCGTCGCATCACCCGCGAGGCCAACGAGCAGCGCACCCTGGCCGACAAGGCCGAGGCCTCGCGATTCACCGAGTTGCGCGAGTTCCTGCGCACCGAAATCCAGACCATGGCCAAGCGAGACGCCGAGCAGTCCGGCCAGCTGATCCAGAAGATGGACAGCGTGCGCGCGGCGCTCGCCACCACCATCGAACAAACCGGCAACGGGATCAGCGCCAACCTGGGCGAACTGGAAGACCGGCTGGAGCGGCAGTGGCCGCCCGGCGCCGAACGCGTCTAAAGCCGGACTGGAATGCCGCGCTCGGCCATGCGGGCCTTCGCTTGCGCCACGGTGTATTCACCGTAGTGGAAGATGCTGGCGGCCAGCACCGCGTCCGCCCCACCCTGCTGCACGCCGTCGGCCAGGTGGTCGAGGTTGCCCACGCCGCCCGAGGCAATCACTGGCACATCGATGGCGTCGGCCACGGCACGGGTGAGCGCCAGGTCAAAGCCTGATTTGGTGCCATCTCGGTCCATGCTGGTGAGCAGGATTTCGCCGGCACCGAATTCGGCCATCTGCTTCGTCCAAGCAATGGCGTCCAGGCCGGTGTTCTTGCGCCCGCCGTGGCTGTAGACATCCCAACCCTCACCGCGGTTGAGCAAGTCCTCGCCGAAGCGGCGCTTGGCGTCGATGGCCACCACGATGCACTGCGCGCCGTACTTGTCCGACGCGTCGCGGATCACCTGCGGGTTGGCAATCGCCGCCGAGTTGAAACTGGTTTTGTCGGCGCCGGCATTGAGCAGGCGGCGCACGTCTTCCACCGTGCGCACCCCACCGCCCACGGTCAGCGGAATGAACACCTGTGAGGCCACGGCCTCGATGATGTGCAGGATCAGGTCGCGACCGTCGCTGGTGGCGGTGATGTCGAGAAAGGTCAGCTCATCCGCGCCCTGCTCGTTGTAGCGCGCCGCGATCTCCACGGGATCACCGGCATCGCGCAGCTCGACGAAGTTGACGCCCTTGACCACGCGACCACCGGTCACGTCCAGGCAGGGGATGATACGTTTGGCGAGCATGAAGCCTGTTACCCGTTCAATTCGTCGGCCAGCTGCTGCGCGGCTTCGAAATCCAGATCGCCGCTGTAGATCGAGCGGCCGCAGATCACGCCTTCAACCCCCTCGTCCTCCACATCGCAGAGCTTTCGGATGTCCTCCAGATTGGACAGACCGCCCGAAGCGATCACCGGGATGGACAAAGCCTGCGCCAGCTTCACGGTCGCTTCGATGTTGATGCCCGACAGCATGCCGTCGCGGCCAATGTCGGTGTAGATGATGGATTCGACACCGTAGTCCTCGAATTTTTTGCCCAGGTCCACCACCTCGTGGCCGGTGAGCTTGCTCCAGCCGTCGGTGGCGACCTTGCCGTCCTTGGCGTCCAGGCCCACGATGATGTGACCACCGAAAGCTGTGCAGGCGTCCTGCAGGAAGCCAGGGTTCTTGACCGCAGCGGTGCCGATGATCACGTAGCGCAGACCGGCATCGAGGTAGCGCTCGATGGTGTCGAGATCGCGGATACCGCCGCCCAATTGCACGTCCACCTCCGAGCCGATGTTCTTGAGGATGGCGCGGATGGCCTGTTCGTTCTTGGGCTTGCCGGCAAAGGCGCCGTTGAGATCCACCAGGTGCACACGTCGCGCGCCTTTGTCGACCCAGCGTCGCGCCACGGCAGCGGGGTCTTCGCCGAACACGGTGGTTTGGTCCATGTCGCCCTGCTTGAGGCGAACGCACTGGCCGTCTTTCAAATCAATGGCAGGAATCAGCAGCATGGTGGTCGGAAAGAAGTGGACGGTTAAGGGTTCCAGGACAGGAAGTTGCGGTAGAGCGCCAGGCCCTGGTCGGCGCTCTTTTCGGGGTGAAACTGGGTCGCAAAAATATTGTCGCGGGCGATCGCCGCAGCGAACCGGCCGCCGTAGTCGGCCTCGCCCACGCAGTGCTGCAGGCTGGCCGGTTGCGCGTAGTAGCTGTGTACAAAATAAAAGTAGGCGCCGTCATCAATGCCTGTCCACAACGGATGCACCGGACCGCGACCCAGATCGTGAAACACCTGGTTCCAGCCCATCTGCGGTACCTTGAACCGGCTGCCGTCGGCCTGCAGCCGGCCTTCGAGACGGAAGCGCACGACCTCGCCCGGAATCAGACCCAGGCCCTCGGTCGGTCCTTCTTCGCTGCGGTCGAGCAGCATCTGCATGCCCACGCAGACGCCGAACAGCGGTTTGTTCGCCGCAGCATGCAGCACGGCATCTTTCAGCCCGGAAGCAGCAAGTTCGTTCATGCAGTCGGCCATGTGGCCCTGCCCGGGCAGCACCACACGCTCGGCGTCGAACACCGCCTGGGCATCGGACGTGACGAGTACGTCCAGACCACTGCCTGCGGCCACGTGCACCACGGCCTGCGACACGGAGCGCAGGTTGCCGCTGCCGTAGTCCACCACGGCGACTGTCTTGGATTTCATCGAAGCGAGGGGAAAGAAAAACTCAGAGCGAGCCTTTGGTCGAGGGAATCACATCGCCCAGGCGCACGTCGCGCTCCAGCGCCATGCGCAACGCGCGGGCAAAGGCCTTGAACACGGTTTCGGCCTGGTGGTGGGCGTTTTCGCCGTGCAGGTTGTCGATGTGCAGCGTCACACCGGCGTGGTTGACGAAGCCCTGGAAAAATTCGAAAGCCAGTTGCGTGTCGAAGCCGCCGACCATGCCGCTCTTGAAAGGCACGCGCATGTGCAGGCCGGGGCGGCCCGAAAAATCGACCACCACACGGGACAGCGCCTCATCCAGCGGCACATAGGCGTGGCCGTAACGGCGAATGCCCTTCTTGTCGCCCACGGCCTGGGCAAAGGCCTGGCCGAGCGTGATACCCACGTCTTCCACCGTGTGGTGACCGTCGATGTGCAGGTCACCCTTGGCGTTGATGTCCAGATCGATCAGCCCGTGGCGGGCGATCTGGTCGAGCATGTGGTCAAAGAAGCCGATGCCGGTGGACAGCTTGGCCGCACCCGAACCGTCGAGGTTGATGCGCACGCTGATCTGCGTTTCCGCGGTGTTGCGCTGGACGTCTGCCACGCGGTCGGCGGCAGCGGAGGAAACGGAGAGAACGGGAGAGGGGGCGGTCATAGGGCTTGTTGCAGGGCGCTGATCAGTAACGCTGTCTCGGCGGGGGTTCCCACCGTGAGGCGCAGACAGTTAACCAACGATGGATGCATTTTAGAAACATTCTTGACCAGAATGCCGCGCGCCTTCAGGCCGTCGAAGCTGCGTTGCGCATCGGGTACACGCACCAGCACCATGTTGGCGTCGCTGGGGAAGGGCGTCACGCCCGGCATTTGCGCCAGCGCGTCGAGCAGCACGGACCGCTGCTCGCGGATCTGCGCAGCCTGCTGTGCGAACACATCGGCGTGTTCCAGCGCAAACAGCGCGCACTCGGCGTTGAGCACGCTCACGTTGTAGGGCGGGCGCAGTTTGTCCACCTCGTGCAGCAGCGTCTGTGGCCCGAGCATGTAGCCCAGGCGCACGCCGGCCAGGCCGAACTTGGAGAGCGTGCGCATGAGCAGCACATTGGCGTTGGCGGCCGGGTTCGCTCGGATTTCGTCGAGCCAGCTGCGGCTGGAAAACGGCTGGTAGGCCTCGTCCATGACCACCAGGCCGCCGAACGTGGCGGCCTCGGTGATCAGGCGGCGGATCACGGACGGATCCCACAGGTTGGCGGTGGGGTTGTTGGGGTAGGCGATGTAGGTGATGGCGGGCTTGTGCGCGCGCATCGTGGCCAGCATGGCGGCTTCATCGAGCTCGAAATCGGCCGTGAGCGGCACGCCGTGGAAAGCCAGGCCCTGCAGCTGGGCGCTCATGGGGTACATCACAAAGCCAGGCATGGGCGCCAGGATGGACGCACCGGGCACGTCGCAGGCCATGGCGAGCAACGCAATCAGCTCGTCCGAGCCGTTGCCCAGCATCAGGTCGAATCCTTCGGGCAGATCGACGTAGCGGGCCAGCGCCTGCTTCAGATCGTCGATGCGAGCGCCGGGGTAGCGGTTGATCGCCACGGAACCCAGGCGAGCACCCAGCTGGGCTTGCAGCTCAGACGACAGCGAGAACGGGTTCTCCATCGCATCGAGCTTGACCATGCCGGCCGAATTCTGGATGGCGTACGCGTGCATGGACTGAATGTCCTGGCGGATGAAGCGCAGCGGGTTCGGGGTGTTCATGGCGTTCATTTCGCGGCTCGCATGGGGGGTACTTCGTTCAGGCGCAGTTCGGCGGCGCGGGCGTGGGCCTGCAGGCCTTCGCCGTAGGCCAGCTCGGCGGCGATGGTGCCCAGCGTCTGCGCACCAGCGGCGCTGACCTCAATCAGGCTGCTGCGTTTCTGGAAGTCGTACACGCCCAGCGGCGACGAGAAACGCGCGGTGCCGCTGGTGGGCAGCACGTGGTTGGGGCCGGCGCAGTAGTCGCCCAGACTTTCGCTGGTGTAGGCCCCCAGGAAGATGGCACCGGCGTGCCGCAGCAGCGGTTCCCAGCGGTGCGGCTCGCTGCTGGAGACCTCCAGGTGTTCGGGCGCGATGCGGTTGCTGATGGCGCAGGCCTCTTCCATGTCGCGCGTGAGGATCAGCGCGCCGCGGTCGTTCAGGCTCTTGGCGATGATGGCGGCGCGCGGCATGCTGGGCAGCAGGCGGTGAATGGCGGCCTGCACGGCTTCGATGTAAGCCGCGTCCGGGCACAGCAGGATGCTCTGTGCCAGCTCGTCGTGCTCGGCCTGGCTGAACAGGTCCATCGCCACCCAGTCGGCCGGCGTGCTGCCGTCGGCCAGCACCAGGATTTCGCTCGGGCCCGCAATCATGTCGATGCCCACGGTGCCGAACACGCGCTTCTTGGCGCTCGCCACATAGGCGTTGCCCGGGCCGGTGATCTTGTCCACCTTGGGCACGGTAGCCGTGCCGTAGGCCAGCGCGGCCACGGCCTGCGCGCCGCCGATGGTGAAGGCGCGTGTGACGCCGGCCACGTATGCGGCGGCCAGCACGAGCGGGTTCTTTTCGCCTTTGGGCGTGGGCACCACCATGATGATCTCGCCGACACCGGCCACGTGGGCGGGGACGGCGTTCATCAGCACGCTGCTGGGGTAGGCCGCTTTGCCGCCGGGCACGTAGATGCCTACCCGGTCCAGCGGCGTGACTTTCTGGCCCAGCAGGGTGCCGTCCTCGTCGCGGTAGCTCCAGCTCTCGCCAGAGGCCTTCTTCTGCGCCTCGTGGTAGCTGCGCACCCTGCGCGCGGCCGATTCCAGCGCGTCGCGTTGGGCAGGGGGCAGGCTGTGAAATGCAGCCTTGAGTTCGGCCTGGGTCAGTTCCAGCGCCTGCAGGCTGTCGGCACTCAGACCATCAAACCGTGCGGTGTATTCCAGCACCGCCGCATCGCCGCGCTGCTGCACGTCGGCCAGGATGTCGGCCACACGCTGCTCGATCGCGCTGTCCGTGTCCGCCGACCAATGCAGCCGGGCCGCAAACTGCGCCTCGAAATCGGCCGAGGTGGTGGACAGGCGGAGGGGCGCGGCGGTGAGGCTCATGACGGAACGGCGTTCTTTTCGATGGCGTTGGAGAAGGCGTCGAGGATGGGGCGGATGGCGGCTTGCTTGAGCTTGAGCGCGGCCTGGTTGACCACCAGGCGCGAGCTGATGTCCATGATGCGTTCGACCTCGACCAGCTGGTTGGCCTTGAGCGTGTTGCCGGTGGACACCAGGTCCACGATGGCATCGGCCAGGCCGGTGAGTGGCGCGAGCTCCATGCTGCCGTAGAGCTTGATCAGGTCCACATGCACCCCCTTGCTGGCGAAAAACTCGCGCGCAATCGTTGTGTACTTGGTGGCGACTTTCAGGCGCGAACCCTGGCGCACGGCCGAGGCATAGTCAAAGTCGTTGCGCACCGCCACACTCATGCGGCACTTGGCGATCTGCAAATCGAGCGGCTGGTACAGGCCCTGGCCGCCGTGTTCGATCAGCGTGTCCTTGCCCGTGACGCCGATGTCCGCCCCGCCGTACTCGACGTAGGTGGGCACGTCGGTCGCGCGCACCAGCACCACGCGCACACCGGGCTGGTTGGTCGGCAGGATCAGCTTGCGCGATTTTTCCGGGTCTTCCAGCACCTCGATGCCGGCGGCTGCGAGCAGCGGCAGGGTTTCATCGAAGATGCGGCCTTTGGACAGGGCTAAGGTAATCAAAACTTCACTCCAACAGACGTGACCCCGCAAACCCAGAACACCGCGGGACTGGCTTTGCCAGAACGCAAGTGTTGCCCCCTTGAGGGGGTCGCGCGAAGCGCGGCGGGGGTGTATTTCATTTGATTCGCTCGATATCAGCGCCGATGCCACGCAGCTTGGCTTCCATCTGGTCGTAGCCGCGGTCCAGGTGGTAGATACGGTCCACGATGGTTTCGCCTTCGGCCACCAGGCCGGCGATCACCAGGCTGGCGGACGCACGCAGATCGGTCGCCATCACGGTCGCGCCCTGCAGCTTTTCAATGCCCTCGATCACCGCGACCTTGCCATCGGTCTGGATCTTCGCGCCCAGGCGCACCAGTTCGTTGACGTGCATGAAGCGGTTTTCGAAGATCGTTTCCGTGACCTTGCTCGCACCGGCGGCGATGCAGTTGAGCGCCATGAACTGCGCCTGCATGTCGGTCGGGAAACCCGGGTACTCGGTGGTGCGGAAGCTCTGCGCTTTCAGGCGGCCCGAGGCGCGCACGCGGATGAAGCCGTCGCCAGCCTCGATCTCGGCGCCGGCGTCGTGCAGCTTGTCGATCACCGCGTCCAGATGCTCTGCGCGCGCGTGGCGCAGGATCACGTCACCACCCGTGGCGGCCACCGCGCACAAAAAGGTGCCGGCTTCGATGCGGTCGGCCACCACCTGGTGCGTGCAGCCGCGCAGACGGTCCACGCCCTGGATGTGAATGCGGCTGGTGCCGTGGCCTTCGATCTTGGCGCCCATGGCGATCAGCATCTCGGCCAGATCGGGAATCTCTGGCTCCTGCGCCGCGTTCTCCAGCAGGGTCTCGCCTTCGGCCAGCGCGGCGGCCATGAGGAAGTTTTCGGTGCCGGTTACGGTCACCATGTCGGTGGCGATGCGCGCGCCGTGCAGGCGGTTGCGCCCCTGCGGCAGCCTGGCGACCATGTAGCCGTGTTCGACCACGATCTCGGCACCCATGGCCTGCAGGCCCTTGATGTGCTGGTCCACCGGGCGCGAGCCGATGGCGCAGCCGCCGGGCAATGACACCTTGGCGTGGCCAAAGCGGGCCAGCAGCGGGCCCAGCACCAGCACCGACGCGCGCATGGTTTTCACCAGCTCATAGGGCGCCTCGGGGCTGAGCGAATCGGCCGCCACAAAGCTCATGCCGCCGCGCTCGCCGTGGGTCTCGGTCTGCACGCCCATGTTGTCGAGCAGCAGGCGCATGGTGGCCACGTCGCGCAGGCGCGGCACGTTGGTCAGGTTGACCTGTTCGCTGGTCAGCAGCGTGGCACACAGCTCGGGCAGGGCCGCGTTCTTGGCGCCAGAGATGGTCACTTCGCCGTTGAGGGGGCGGCCACCAGTGATGCGCAGTTTGTCCATGGAATCTTGTCTTTCAGGTATGGAGGCGGTCAAGGTCTTCGTCGCGAGAGGTGCTCTGGGCCAGGTCACCGCAGAACCGGCTTTGCCGGGCTGCTGGTGACGCCCCCTTGGGGGTGGCGCGATGCGACGCGGGGGGAGTCATCTTGCCGCCCACTCGGCGGGCGTGTAGGTCTTCATTGACAGGGCATGCACCTCGTCGCTCTGGATGCGCTCGCCCAGCGTGGCGTACACCCGCTTGTGGCGGGCAATGGCGCGCATGCCTTCGAACGCGGGCGACACGATCACGGCCGACCAGTGGCGGCCATCGCCGGAGACTTCAAGGTGCTCGCAGGGCAGGCCCGCGGCGATCAGTTGTTGCAGTTGGTCAGCGGTCATGGCATTCAATGAAATCAGTGGCGGATCTTGTAGCCGATGCGCAGCAGGTGCAGCGCCAAGGCACTGACCAGCACAAACGCACTCCCCACCAGACCCAGGCTCAACCAGGGCGAGACGTCGCTGACGCCAAAGAACCCATAGCGGAAGCCGTCGATCATGTAGAAAAACGGGTTGAGGTGGCTCACGGTTTGCCAGAAATCCGGCAGCGAATGGATGGAGTAGAACACGCCCGAGAGGAAGGTCATGGGCACGATGACGAAGTTCTGGAACGCGGCCATCTGGTCGAATTTCTCGGCCCACAGCCCGGCAATCAGCCCCAGCGCACCCAACAGGCCTGCCCCGAGGAACGCAAACACCAGGATCCACAGCGGAGCCACGAAGGGAGGTCGGGCAAACCACCAGGTCACCAGCATCACACCCGCTCCGACGGCCAGGCCACGCGCCACGGACGAGCCCACATAGGCCACGAACCAGGCACGGTGCGACAACGGCGTGAGCAACAGAAACACCAAGTTGCCCATGACCTTGCTCTGGATCAACGAGCTGCTGCTGTTGGCGAACGCGTTCTGCAGCACGCTCATCATCACCAGGCCAGGCAACAGGAACGCGGTGTAGCTGACCGACTCGTAGACCTGAACACGGTCTTCAAGCACATGGCCAAAGATCATCATGTACAGGATGGCGGTGATCACCGGCGCGGCCACCGTCTGGAAGCCCACCTTCCAGAAGCGCAGGACCTCTTTGTAAAACAGCATTTGCCAGCCGGTCATGGTGACGTGGCCCCCACGGGGGTGCGTTCCGCCTTGGGTCGGCCCGGCGACGGAACCCCTTCCTGCGCACGGTGCGCCGAATTGCTGCCTTCGATCACCTCCAAGAACACATCCTCCAGATCGGCCTTGCGAATCTCGATGTCGTCCACGCGCGCACCTGCCTCGCGCACACTGGCCAGAATGCGCTCGACCGCATTCGCGTCGTTGGCGGGCAACTGCACCACGCGCCCGGTCACCCGGGCGATCGCGGCGAGATCGTCGGGCAGTACATCGTCCGTCTTGAACCGCAGCACGTTCGACGCCGCACGTTTGAGCAGTTCGGAGGTCCGGTCCAGCGCCACCACTTCACCGCGGTTGAGCATGGCGATGCGGTTGCACAGCGCCTCGGCTTCTTCCAGGTAGTGGGTGGTCAGCAAAACCGTGCTGCCTTGCTTGTTGAGCTGGGAAATGAACTGCCAGAGTGTCTGTCGCAGCTCCACATCGACACCAGCGGTGGGTTCGTCGAGCACGATCACCGGTGGCTTGTGCACCAGGGCTTGCGCCACCAGCACACGGCGCTTCATACCGCCCGAGAGCTGGCGCATGTTGGCGCCGGCCTTGTCGGTCAAGCCCAAGCCGGCGAGCAACTCGTCGATCCAGACATCGTTGTGGCGGATGCCGAAGTAACCCGACTGAAAACGCAGGGCCTCGCGCACGTTGAAAAACGGATCGAACACGAGTTCCTGGGGCACCACACCAAGCGCACGGCGCGCGGCCCGGTAGTCGCTCTGCACGTTGTGGCCTTGTACCAGCACCTGTCCACCCGTGGCGCGAGCCAGCCCGGCCAGGATGCTGATGAGGGTGGTCTTGCCCGCTCCGTTGGGTCCCAGCAACCCGAAAAACTCGCCAGGCTGGATGTCGAAGGACACGGCCTTGAGCGCATGCAGGTCGCCGCGGGCCGAAGGATAGATCTTGGAGACGTTCTGAAAAGAAACTGCGGGCATTGAGGGAGCGGGACCACGAGATCACCGGCCGTGACCAGGACATCTGGTCACGGTGGGACAGCCCGATATTTTAAGCCTGCGCGTGCGCAAACCTCAGCCGGGCAACAACTCGCTCATGCCATACAGACCCACGAGATCGCGCAAACGTTGAGGGATGTGATTGACCTGCAGGGTCTTGCCTTGCGCCAGCAGCCGCCGACGGAGTTCCAGCAAAACGGCGACAGCGGCTGAGTCACACACCTCCAGGCCACTCGCATCGATCTGCAAGACTGTCGCGGTTTGCCGGGTCAGCGCAGTGTCGAGCTGATCCAGCGCCTGCACCGCCTCATTGAGGGTCAGCCGCTGCGGCAACCGGGCCGCGTCAGCCAACACCATGCTGTCGTCACTCATGTGTTCAACCCGCTTTGGGCGCGCTGGCCTTGTTGCGCTGGGTCAGCGTGGCGATCAGGCCATCAATGCCCTTGGCACCGATTTCCTGCGCGAACTGGGTGCGGTAGGTCTCCACCAGCCAGACGCCCAGCACGTTCAGATCGTAAATTTTCCAGCCTTGCGGTGTCTTTTCCAACCGGTAGTCCAGCTGGATGGGTTCACCCCGACCCCGCACTTCGGAACGCACCACCACCTCGGTATCTTCAGGCCGTGAACGCAAAGGACGGAAGCTCAGCGTCTGGTCCTTGACCTCACCCAGCGCGCCCGCATAGGTGCGCACCAGCAAGATCTTGAACTCGTCCTGCAGCTGCTTTTGTTGCTCAGGGGTGGCCTGGCGCCAATGGCGCCCCACAGCCGACGCCGTCATGCGGGAAAAGTTGACGTTCGGCATGATCTTGGTGTCGACCAAGGTCACGATGCGACCGACATCCCCCTTCTGGATCGCGGCATCGGCCTTCACAGCATCCATGACCTCGCCGGAAATGCGCTTGACCAGCTCATCGGGGGCTTCATCGGCGGCAAAAGCCTGCGTGGCAACCAGCGGGCTGACCAGCAGAGCGCTTGTTGCGAGAAAACGGGAAATCCATTGGCGACGTTGCATCATCTGTAATTCCTTCTATGTAGCGGTGGTCCACCGGACTGGAGAACCGTCACCCCACTTGAGAGAGGACTTTAAGTCAGCGGTTCCGCGCTTGTGTATCCGGTGTGTAATTGTTTGGTATCGGTGTGTTGTCAGTCGCCGTTCTTCAAACCGATGCCCTTGTCTTTCAGGTCTTCGATCTGGCTCTCGCGGCGCTGCAGGTACACATCGCGCGTGAAACTGTATTTGTCCAGTGCAGCGCCATCGAGCATGGAGGTGGCGCGCAGCAGGTTGGCCCGCGTTTCAACGGCGCGCAGCGCGTAAAGCGAGTTGCGCAATGACACATCCGAAAGGCCCATGACCAGATCGCCACGCGACTCGATGCTGATGCCGGCCGCATCGCGCACCGAGGAGGGGCCAAAAATCGGCAGCACCAGGTATGGCCCAGAAGGAATGCCCCAACGCCCCAGCGTCTGCCCGAAGTCAAGCCGCGTGCGCTCGATGCCCATCTCGGACGCGATATCCAGCACCCCGGCGAGGCCGAAGAAGGTGTTGACATTGAAGCGCATGAAGTTCTCGACCGCTTCGCGCGGACGCAACTGCAGAGACGCGTTGATGAACGACCAGCCGTCGCGCAGGTTCTCAAAGAAATTGCTCACGCCGGTGCGAACGGGGTCGGGCGTGATGTCGCGGTAAACGGTGGCCACCGGCTTGAGCACAGCGCCATCCACCGCGTCGTTGAACTCGGTCACCTGGCGGTTGAACGGTTCCCAGGGGTCACGCGGATTCGCGCTCGGCCCCGTGGCACAACCGGTCAACAACACACCAAGCAGCGCAGCAATTGTCCAGCGGCACAACGCGCCCGAACAGCGCTCAAAAGTTCTGTTTTTCATGTTCTGCTCCCAGCCTCAGATGGTGCACTTGAACGGCGCAACACTCACGGTGTCTTGCTTTCACCGCCGGCAGCGGCCTTGTCGAACAGGAACTGTCCGATCAGGTTTTCGAGCACCATGGCGGATTGGGTTTGTGTGATCACGTCGCCACCCGCGAGGTTGTTGGTATCGCCACCGGGTTCGATGCCGATGTACTGGTCGCCCAGCAGACCGGAGGTGAGGATTTTGGCCGACGAGTCCTTGGGGAACAACACACTCTTGTTGATCTCCATGGTGGCCAAACCCTGGTAGGTCTGTGTATCCAGCACGACGCTGGTGACACGGCCAACGTTCACGCCCGCGGAGCGCACCGGCGCGCGCGCCTTCAGTCCCCCGATGTTGTCGAATCGTGCCTGCACCACATAGGTTTCCCCGCCGTTGGTGAAGCTGCCCAGGTTGGCGGCTTTCAAGGCCAGGAACAGCAGGCCCAGCGCGCCCAGCACGACAAACAGGCCAACAAGGATTTCAGTGCTTCTTTTGTTCATACGTCAACTGCTCAGTGATCAGGGGGTCGAAAACATCAGGGCGGTGAGGATGAAGTCCATCGCCAGCACACCCAGCGAGGCCGTCACCACGGTGCGGGTGGTCGCATAGGCAACGCCCTCGGGCGTGGCTTCAGTCTCATAGCCCTGGTACAACGCAACGGCCGTGCAGATGACGCCAAACACAGCGCTCTTGACCACGCCGTTGCCGACATCGCGCCACACGTCCACACCGTTTTGCTGGATCGCCCAGAAGTTGCCCGCATCAATGCCGATCAGGCCCACGGCGACCACCCAGGCTCCCAGAATGCCGATGGCCGAAAACAATGCAGCCAGCAAGGGCATCGCAATGACCCCGGCGATGAAGCGCGGCGCCAGCACCCGCTTGCGCGGATCAATCGCCATCAACTCCATGGCCGCGATCTGTTCGCCCGCTTTCATGAGGCCAATCTCGGCGGTGAGCGAGGTGCCTGCGCGGCCGGCGAACAGCAGCGCCGTGACCACCGGGCCGAGCTCGCGCACCAGCGAAAGGTTGACCACCAACCCCAGGGACTCGGCGGCACCGAAATTGGTCAGGGTGTTGTAGAGCTGCAGCGCGAGCACAAAACCCACCGCCAAGCCTGAGGCCAGGATGATGACCAGTGAGCGGTTGCCGATGGCTTGGATCTGCGTCACGACCAGGCCAAAACGGGCCAGTCCAGCGGGCACGGCCTTGATCAGCTCAGTGAAAAAAAGTGCACCATGTCCCCAGGACATGAATACATCAAGGGCTCGGCGACCCAGCAGCTGAAGCGGGTTCATCATCGCGAAGCCTCCAGACCGAAATCGACCGCCACCGGCGGCGCCGGGTAGTGGAACTTGACCGGTCCGTCGGGCTCGCCGCGCACAAACTGCCGCACCTCGGGCTCGGTGCTGGCCATCAGCTCGGCCGGCGTGCCCTGGGCCACGATGCGTCCACCGGTGGCCATGAGCACCACCCAGTCGCTGATCGCCATGCACTGGGGCACGTCGTGCGAAATCAACAGCGTGGTCGCGCCGGTCACGTCGGTCAGCGTGCGGATCAGCTTGGCCGCCACGCCCATGGACACCAGGTCCAAGCCAGCGAAGGGCTCGTCGTACATGATGAGTTCGGGGTCCAGCGCGATGGCCCGCGCCAGCGCAATGCGCCGAGCCATGCCGCCCGACACTTCGCTGATGCGCAGCCCCGCCGCACCCCGCAAACCCACCGCATTCAACTTCATCAGCACGATGTCGCGGATCAGCGGCTCCGGCAGATCGGTCATCTCACGCAGGGGAAAGGCCACGTTGTCGAACACCGAGAGGTCGGTGAACAAGGCGCCGAACTGGAACAACATGCCCAGGCGGCGGCGCAGACGAAACAGCTGGTTCTTGTCACCCGTGTTCACCACCTCGCCATCGAACACCACACGACCACTGTTGGGGGCATGCACGCCGCCAATCAGGCGCAACAAGGTCGTTTTGCCGCAGCCGGAGCCACCGAGCACCGCCGTGACCTTCCCGCGCGCGAAGCGCAGCGAGAGGTCGTTCAGGATGGTTCGGCGGCTGTCGTAGCCAAACGTCACATGATCTATGTCAATAAAGGTGGATTCGCTCATGGGGCCAGGAAAAATGACTGCGCATTGTCGCACGCGGGTCGATCTCTCCCTTTTTCATAGCGAGGAAACCCTAGGGATCAACGTGGCAGGTCGGAGAACCCCATCAGTAACTCGTCGACCGAGCGCGCCGCCTGGCGGCCTTCGCGGATCGCCCAGACCACCAGCGACTGGCCTCGGCGCATGTCACCGGCCGCAAACACTTTGGGCACGTTGGTGGCGTAGCCACCCGTGAACTCGGTGCTGGCCTTGGCGTTGCCGCGAGCGTCCTTCTCGACCCCGAAGCCGTCCAGAATGCTGGCGACCGGGTTCACAAAGCCCATGGCCAGCAGCACCATGTCGGCCTTGTATTGCTTTTCGGTGCCCGGGATCTCGACCAGCTTGCCGTCTTTCATTTCAATCTGCACGGTGGTCAGACCGGTGACCTTGCCCTTCTCGCCCTTGAATTCCTTGGTAGAAATCGCGAACTCGCGGGTGCAGCCTTCTTCGTGGCTGGAGCTGGTGCGCAGCTTGAGCGGCCAATAAGGCCACACCAGAGGCTTGTCTTCCTGCTCTGGCGGCTGCGGCATCACCTCGAACTGGGTCACGCTGACGGCGCCATGGCGATTGCTGGTGCCCACGCAATCGCTGCCGGTGTCGCCGCCGCCGATCACGATGACGTGCTTGCCGTCGGCGCGCAACTGGCCCTTGAGCTTGTCGCCCGCGTTGATCTTGTTCTGCTGCGGCAGGAACTCCATCGCGAAATGGATGCCGTCCAGGTCGCGGCCGGGCACCGGCAGGTCGCGGCTCTGTTCGGAACCACCGGTCAGCAGCACGGCGTCAAAGTCCTTCTGCAGCTGCTCGGGCGTGACGGTTTCCTTGGCCCAGTTGGTGACCTTGCTGTCCTTGGGCAACTCGCCAACCATGACGCCGGTGCGGAACACCACGCCCTCGGCCTTCATCTGCTCGACACGGCGGTCGATGTGGCTCTTCTCCATCTTGAAGTCAGGGATGCCGTAGCGCAGCAGGCCACCGATGCGGTCGTTCTTTTCGAACAGGGTCACGTCGTGTCCTGCGCGCGCCAGTTGCTGCGCCGCGGCCATGCCAGCCGGGCCAGAGCCGACCACGGCCACCTTCTTGCCGGTCTTGATCCGGGCGGGCATCGGCTGCACCCAGCCTTCGGCCCAGGCCTTGTCGATGATCGCGTGCTCGATCGACTTGATGCCCACCGCGTCGCCGTTCACGTTGAGCGTGCAGGCGGCTTCGCAGGGCGCGGGGCAGATGCGGCCGGTGAACTCGGGGAAGTTGTTGGTGCTGTGCAGCACGGTGATCGCGTTCTTCCAGTCGGCCTGGTAGACCAGATCGTTGAAATCCGGAATGATGTTGTTGACCGGGCAGCCGCTGTTGCAGAACGGCGTGCCGCAGTCCATGCAGCGCGCGGCCTGCAGCTTGGCTGCGCTGTCATCCAAGCCGACGACGAATTCCTTGTAGTGCTTCAGGCGCTCGGGAACGGGCTTGTAGCCCTCTTCCAGACGCTCGTATTCCATGAAGCCGGTGACTTTTCCCATGATGTGTGTCCTTCGTGTGCGTTCCGGGCTTATTTGGCGGCGGCCGTGGCCTGCTTCGCCGAGCCCTGGGCTTTGGTGGTGGCGGTGACGGCTGTCTTGCGGGCGTTGATCTCGCCCAGGGCGCGTTTGTATTCGTTCGGGAACACCTTCACGAACTTGCCGCGCGACTCGACCCAGGTGTCCAGCAGGTCGCGCGCACGCTTGCTGCCGGTCCAACGGTTGTGGTCTTCGAGCAGCTTCTTCAGTTGCGCTTCGTCGCTCAACCCGCGGTGCCAGATCGCCTTGTCCATCGTGGCTTCCTGCTCGGCTGTGCTCAGCACTTTTTCCATGCTGACCATGGCGGTGTTGCAGCGCTTGGCGAACTGGCCGTCTTCGTCGTACACATAGGCCAGGCCACCGCTCATGCCGGCAGCGAAGTTGCGGCCGGTCTTGCCCAGCACGGCCACGGTGCCGCCGGTCATGTATTCACAACCGTGGTCGCCCGTGCCCTCCACCACCGCGGTGGCACCTGACAGACGCACCGCGAAACGCTCGCCAGCCACGCCGGCAAAGAAAGCCTCGCCGCTGGTGGCGCCGTACATCACGGTGTTGCCGACGATGATGTTCTGCGTGGCGACGCCGCGGAAGTCCAGACTCGGGCGCACCACCACGCGGCCGCCGGAGAGGCCCTTGCCGGTGTAGTCGTTGGCTTCACCGATCAGGTACAGCGTGATGCCGTTGCACAGGAAGGCGCCGAACGACTGGCCGCCCGTGCCTTCGAGCTGGATGTGGATGGTGTCGTCCGGTAGACCCTCGGCATGCACCTTGGTCACCGCGCCGGAGAGCATGGCGCCCACCGAGCGGTTGACGTTGCGCGCGGCTTCCATGAACCGCACCTTCTCGCCCTTGTCGATGGCGGGGCGGCTCTTGGCGATCAGGATGTTGTCGAGCGACTTCTCCAGGCCGTGTTCCTGGTTCTGGGTGTGCAGGCGCGGCACATCGGCAGGCACCGCCGGCATGGCCAGCAGGCGGCTGAAGTCCAGACCCTTGGCCTTCCAGTGTTCGATACCTTGTTTGGTATCCAGCAGATCGGCACGGCCGATCAGGTCGTCGAACTTGCGGATGCCCAGCTGCGCCATGATCTGGCGCGCTTCTTCGGCGATGAAGAAGAAGTAGTTGACGACGTGCTCGGGCTTGCCGGTGAATTTCTTGCGCAGCACCGGGTCTTGCGTGGCCACACCCACCGGGCAGGTGTTGAGGTGGCACTTGCGCATCATGATGCAGCCCTCAACCACCAGCGGTGCGGTGGCGAAGCCAAACTCATCGGCACCCAGCAGGCCGCCGATCACCACGTCGCGGCCAGTCTTCATCTGGCCGTCGGCCTGCACGCGCACGCGGCTGCGCAGGCGGTTCAGCACCAGGGTCTGCTGGGTCTCGGCCAGGCCGATTTCCCACGGCGAACCGGCGTGCTTGATCGACGACCAGGGCGAAGCGCCGGTGCCCCCGTCGTGACCGGCGATCACCACATGGTCGGCCTTGCACTTGGCCACGCCCGCGGCGATGGTGCCGACGCCGATTTCCGACACCAGCTTGACGCTGATGGAGCTGTGCGGTGCCACGTTCTTCAGATCGTGGATCAGCTGGGCCAGGTCTTCGATGGAGTAGATGTCGTGGTGCGGCGGGGGCGAAATCAAACCCACGCCCGGCACGCTGTGGCGCAGCTTGCCGATGTAGTCGGAGACCTTGCCGCCGGGCAGCTGGCCGCCCTCACCGGGCTTGGCACCCTGCGCCATCTTGATCTGGATCTGATCGGCGCTGTTCAGGTACTCGGCGGTGACACCGAAGCGGCCAGAAGCCACCTGCTTGATCTTGGAGCGCATCGAGTCGCCAGCTTGCAGCACGTAGTCGACCTCGAAGGTGTCCTTGCCCAGCAGGTCGGACATGGTCTGGCCCTGCTTGATCGGGATGCCTTTGAGCTCGTTGCGGTAGCGCAGCGCGTCTTCACCGCCTTCGCCGGTGTTGCTCTTGCCGCCGATGCGGTTCATGGCCACGGCCAGCGTGGCGTGCGCTTCGGTGGAAATGGAACCCAGCGACATGGCGCCGGTGGCGAAGCGTTTGACGATCTCTTTGGCCGATTCGACTTCGTCGATGGAGATCGCCTTGCTCGGATCGATCTTGAACTCGAACAGGCCGCGCAGCGTCATGTGGCGCTTGCTCTGGTCGTTGATGATCTGCGCGTATTCCTTGTAGGTGCTGAAGTTGTTGGCGCGGGTGCTGTGCTGCAGCTTGGCGATGGCGTCGGGCGTCCACATGTGCTCTTCGCCGCGGGCACGCCAGGCGTATTCGCCGCCGGTGTCTAGCATGGTGGCGAGCACCGGGTTGTCGCTGAAGGCGGCCTTGTGCATGCGGATGGCTTCTTCGGCGATTTCAAACACGCCGATACCGCCCACGCGGCTGGATGTGCCAGTGAAGTACTTGTCGATAGCTTCGCTGTTGAGGCCGATGGCCTCGAACAGCTGGGCGCCGCAGTACGACATGTAGGTGCTCACGCCCATCTTGGACATGATCTTGGACAGGCCCTTGCCGATGGCCTTGACGTAGTTGTAGATCGCCTTCTCGGCGCTCAGGTCGCCCGGCAGGTCTTTGCAGATCGCGGCCAGGGTTTCCATCGCCAAGTAGGGGTGCACGGCTTCGGCGCCGTAACCGGCCAGAACGGCAAAGTGGTGCACTTCGCGCGCCGTGCCGGTTTCGACCACCAGACCGGCGGAGGTACGCAGCCCCTCGCGCACCAGATGCTGGTGGATGGCAGAGAGTGCCAGCAGCGCGGGAATCGCTACCTGCGTGGCGCTGATGCCGCGGTCACTGATGATCAGGATGTTCTTGCCGCTCTTGATCGCATCGACCGCTTCGGCGCAGAGCGAAGCCAGCTTGGCCTCCACGCCCTGACGGCCCCAGAAAATGGGGTAGGTGATGTCCAGCGTCTGGCTGTGGAACTTGCCCTGGGTCTTGCCGTCGATGTCGCGCAGCTTGGCCATGTCGGCCACGTCCAGCACCGGCTGGCTCACCTCCAGACGCATCGGCGGGTTGACGTGGTTGATGTCCAGCAGGTTGGGCTTGGGGCCGATGAAGGACACCAGCGACATCACGATCGCTTCGCGGATCGGGTCGATCGGCGGGTTCGTTACCTGGGCGAACAACTGCTTGAAGTAGTTGTAGAGCGGCTTGTCCTTGTCGGACAGCACGGCGAGCGGGCTGTCGTTGCCCATGGAGCCGATGCCCTCTTCGCCGTTGGCGGCCATGGGGCTGAGCAGGAACTTGATGTCTTCCTGCGTGTAGCCAAAGGCCTGCTGGCGGTCCAGCAGCTCGGGCGTGACGCTCTCGGCGCCAGTGGACTGCGGCTCGGTCTGGCCGATGGGCAATTCCTGCGCGGCTTCACCGGCGACAGGCGTTTCCACGTCGTCCAGGCGGATGCGCAGGTTGTCGATCCACTGCTTGTAGGGCTTGGTGTTGGTGAGGTTGGCCTTGAGCTCCTCGTCGTCGATCATGCGGCCCTGTTCCAGATCGATCAGGAACATCTTGCCGGGCTGCAGGCGCCATTTGCGCACGATCTTGTTTTCCGGCACGGGCAGCACGCCCGACTCGGAGCCCATGATGACCATGTCGTCATCGGTGATGCAGTAGCGCGAGGGGCGCAGGCCGTTGCGGTCCAGCGTAGCGCCGATCTGGCGGCCGTCGGTGAAGACGATGGAAGCCGGGCCGTCCCAGGGCTCCATCATGGCGGCGTGGTATTCGTAGAAAGCCTTGCGGCGCTCGTCCATGGTGGTGTGCTGTTCCCACGGCTCGGGGATCATCATCATCACGGCCTGCGCCAGCGGGTAACCCGCCATGGTCAGCAATTCGAGACAGTTGTCGAAGGTGGCTGTGTCGGACTGGCCGGCGAAGCTGATCGGGTAGAGCTTCTGCAGGTCGGCGCCGAGCACGGGCGAAGCCATCACGCCTTCGCGCGCCTTCATCCAGTTGTAGTTGCCCTTGACGGTGTTGATCTCGCCGTTGTGCGCCACATAGCGGTAGGGGTGGGCCAGCGGCCACTCGGGGAAGGTGTTGGTGGAGAAGCGCTGGTGCACCAGACCCAGGGCCGAGACGCAGCGCGGGTCCTGCAGGTCGTAGTAGTAGGTGCCCACCTGATCGGCCAGCAGCAGGCCCTTGTAGATCACGGTGCGGCTGCTCATGCTCACCACGTAATACTCTTTGCTGTGCTTGAGCTTGAGCGACTGGATGTGAGCGCTTGCTGTCTTGCGGATGACGTAGAGCTTGCGCTCCAGCGCGTCCTGCACGATCACGTCGTTGCCGCGACCGATGAACACCTGGCGCAGGATCGGCTCCTTTTCGCGCACGGTGGGCGACATCGGCATGTCTTTGTTGACCGGCACATCGCGCCAGCCCAGCAGCACTTGGCCTTCGGCGGCGATGGCGCGTTCCATCTCCTGCTCGCATGCCAGACGGGAGGCGTGCTCCTTGGGCATGAAAATCATGCCGACACCGTATTCGCCGGGCGGGGGCAGCGAGATGCCCTGCGCTGCCATTTCCTCGCGGTAGAGCGCATCGGGCAACTGGATCAGGATGCCGGCGCCGTCGCCCATGAGTTTGTCGGCGCCCACAGCACCCCGGTGGTCCAGGTTCTCCAGGATCTTCAGACCCTGCTGCACGATGGCGTGGCTTTTTTCGCCCTTGATGTGCGCCACGAAACCGACACCACAGGCATCGTGTTCGTTGGCCGGGTCGTACAGACCCTGTTGCTGGAGTTGCTGTTGTTCGGCTGCCGTGGTCATGGCGCTTCCTTCTCGGTTCGAGGACATGAAAACAAAATTCGCGGGGTGCAAAGCTTAGTGCAATGCAACAAAAATGCCAAGTTGAATAAATAGGGTCAGAATCTATTTAGTATGCAAAGTATTGGTTTAAGCATTAATTGGGGACATATCACTTTTTTAGTGTAAACCATTGATTTTAATAAATATATTGGTCAACCAATTGTTGATATCCGTCTCGATGGGGGTCGACCCGGCTTGGCCGGGCTCACCCGTCTGTCGGTTTGCGCCTGCAGTTCGGCCATGAAATCGGCATCCCCAAGCGCCCACCCATGCAACAGCGCGGTGGTCATCGCTGTTATCTGCGCCGCACTCAACCCGGAACGCACCATTTCGGCGTATGTCGCTTCCCTCGCAAACGGAGTGTTGCCCAGGCGCCAGTAGGCCGGGTGTGGGGTGATGCGCCGATCGGAGACTTGCCCGGTGTAGTGCCGGTGGCTGGACCAGAGATAGCGTTGGGGATCGATCACCAACCCGGCACGGACCGGATTCAGATCCAGATAAGCCATGCAGGGCAACAAATACCGCTCTGCCTGGAGCAGAGTCGATCGGTAGCGGCCTTCCCAAAGCGTACCGGTGCGTCCATGGCGTGCATTGAAGTGACGCACGTAGCGCCGGCCGACAGCTTGCATCATGCGGGGCACGCCATCAGCCGTTTCGGGCGTGAGCAACAGATGAACATGGTCGTCCATCAGCACATAGGCATGCCATGCGACCTGGTGCTTTTGAGCGTTTTCGGCCACCGCGTCGAGAAAAACGGTGCGGTCTGCATCGTCCAGCACCATGGGCTGGCGGTTGTTGCCGCGCTGGATGACGTGATGCAGGTAACCAGGCAGGGTGAGTCGGGGTAAGCGGGCCATCGCGCAATCCGGTCAGCAAAGTTGACAAGGTTTTAATTCTGACCCTATTTCTGGCATGTCACCGATGTCACGTTCCGTTGTTGGCGGACGGCCTGCTTTCAGTGCGCAACTCACAGGCTGCGTTTCTGGCTCAAGCAGCGTGCACCACCGGCACCACACGCTGCGCCCAGGCACGCTGCAACTGGGCAGCAAGCCCGATGCCGAGCAATGAGCAGCCGGCCGTTACCACCCAGGTCCAGTGCCACCCTCCCGCCTGCGTGGCGACCCACGCCACCAACGGTGGCCCAAGAAACTGACCCAGCGCGGAGAGCTGCTGCATCCAGCCCACGGTGGTCGACACGGTCGCCTCTCCTGGCGCCAACACGACCGCCAAGCTGAACAGCGTGCCGGGTATCAGGCCGCCCACACCGGAGAAAACCAGCACGGCCACGTACTGCCACACCGGATGACCTTGCGCCCCGAAGGCAACGACCGACCCCAATGCCATCGCCAGATAAGCGATCGACAACAACACGCCGGGACGCACGCCCCGTGCAAGACACCGGCCTGCACCAATATTGCCCACCATGTTGATGCCAGCCGCGAGTGCCGTCAGCACACCAACCACTAGGCCGCTGTAGCCCGCCCGGCTGTAAATCGTGGGCAAAAACCCTACCACGGCCAACCACTGCCCTGAATACAGAAAAAAGGCCAGCGCGACCAGCCAGGGCCCCGGGGCGATCAATGTCTGCCGAACCCGGGACCAGGGTTTCATGGCTTTTGCAGTCACCAGCGAATTAGCGCCTCTCGCATGTGTTGAATCTCCTGAAACCTGGGTGGCGAGTCCGATCGCGGCCAGCAATGTCAGCAGTGCCAGCAAAAGCCAGACCGGGCGCCACCCGATCAGCGCCAACGCAGGTGCGCCACACAAAAGGGCCGTCGCTGTGCCCAATGGCATGTAAGCGCCCCACCAGCCAAGTGCCCGCGCGAGTGTCTTCGGATCCCGAACCCGCTGGCGCAGCAATCCCGGTGCGGGCAGCACAGCCAGGAGAAATCCCAGCCCCTCCAGCACCCGGGTCGCCAACAGCCCACCGACCCCATTTGACAAACCACCCAGCGCACTGCCCACCGCCAGCAAACCCAGGCCGGTCAGCATCACGCGCCGCGGTCCCAGTTGATCGGCCATCAACCCCACCAGGAGACCCAGCGTCATCCCGGCGAGTTGAACCAGTGACAACAAAAACCCCGCCTGCAATAGACTGAGTCCCAAAGACGCCTGCAACACGGGAATGGCGACCGGAAGCTTGCCCACATGGAGTGCGCACACCACGCCAACCCCAACAACAACCGCCGCCAACACCACGGGATTGCGCACGGGTACGGACGCGGACTCAGGCGCTGTCACGGAAAAAGCACCACACCACTCAAGCGCTCGTGTTCGCGGATGGCAAAACGATCGGTCATGCCCGCGATGTAGTCAGCAACGGCCCGCGCCCGATGCGAGGCAGGCTGGTGACCTGGGGGCAACTCCTGCGGGCGGGCCAAATAGGAGGCGAACAACTCCGTCACCACCCGCCTGGCCCGTTCGGTTGTTTCCAGTACTTGCGGGTGTCGGTACAAATTGCGCAGGAGGAATTGCTTCAATTCCAAAGATTGGTCACGCATCTCGTCCGAGAACGCCACCAGGGTGCCTTGCTCCCGCACGTCATCCACACAGCGGACCCCCGACGCTTCAATCCGGGCTCTTGAGATGTCGATCACGTCGTACACCTGATCGCTGAGCATCCGCCGGATTGCCTCAAACAACAGGCGGCGGCCGTCAAGTTGCGGGTGTTTTTCCAGCACCAGCCTGTGATAACGCGCAAACAAGGGCACGGCCGCAAGCTGCTCCAGGCTCAGCAAACCAGAGCGCACACCATCATCGATGTCGTGCGCGTTGTAGGCGATTTCATCAGCGAGGTTGCACAGTTGGGCCTCCAGGGAAGGGGAACCACCCGTCAAGAAACGCAGCGCGACGCCGGTGGCATCCTGGGCGCAGAGACGCCTTGCATTCGTTGGCGAACAGTGTTTCAGAATGCCCTCCCGCGTCTCGAAAGTGAGGTTCAATCCGTCAAAGTCGGGATAGCGCTCCTCCAGCGCATCGACAACCCTCAAACTTTGGAGATTGTGCTCAAAGCCTGCCTGATCGCTCGTTTGGGGCTCACCCTTCAAAGATGTCTTGCCTTTCATGCAAGCGTTCAGGGCATCCTGACCAGCATGACCAAACGGGGTGTGGCCCAGGTCATGCGCCAGAGCGACCGCCTCCACCAAGTCCTCGTTCAATCCCAGTGAGCGGGCAATGCTGCGACCCAATTGCGCAACTTCCAGCGAATGGGTGAGGCGTGTACGGAACAGATCACCTTCATGGTTCAGAAACACCTGGGTCTTGTAAACCAGGCGACGGAAAGCCGTGCTGTGAATGATGCGATCGCGGTCGCGTTGAAACGCTGTGCGCGTGGGCGCTTCGGGTTCGCTGAAACGCCGGCCCCTGCTGTTGCCGGGATGGCACGCGTACGGTGCCAACCCCATTCCGCTGTTCATGGGCACCACGGGGTTATTGACAAGGTTTGGTGTACCGCCATCTGCAGACACATGAGGCTTACTGCCGACAACTGGCCTGGATCACCTCGGTCACCAGGCTGTCAGGTGCGCTGCGAACGATTGCCTGCCCGGAACCTTCAATCAGCACAAACTTGATCTCCCCAGCCTCTGCCTTCTTGTCCACACGCATCAGCGCCAAATATCGCCCCGCGTTGTCCTGGACATCCAGCACTGGCGCCACAACGGGCAAGCCGGCTCGCTCGATCAAACGGGTCAAACGATCGACATAAAGTGCGTCGATCAAACCCAGGCGATGCGACAGCCGCGCGGCCATGACCATGCCACAACCCACCGCTTCACCGTGCAACCATTGCCCGTAGCCCATGCCCGCCTCAATCGCGTGGCCAAAGGTATGACCGAAGTTGAGAATCGCGCGAAGCCCAGTCTCTCGCTCGTCAGCACCCACCACACGGGCTTTGATTTCGCAGCTGCGCTGAATCGCGAAAGCCAAGGCGACAGGATCACGGGCCCGCAAACGATCGAGATTCTTCTCGATCCAGTCGAGGAATGCCGAGTCGGCAATGGGTCCGTACTTGATCACTTCGGCCAAGCCTGCGCTGAGCTCGCGCTCCGGCAGGGTCTTGAGCGTATCGAGGTCGCAAATCACCCGCTGTGGCTGGTAAAATGCACCAATCATGTTCTTGCCAAGAGGATGATTGATGCCGGTTTTCCCCCCAACAGACGAGTCGACTTGAGCCAGCAATGTCGTGGGAACCTGCACAAAAGGTACTCCCCGCATATAGCTTGCGGCAGCAAACCCGGTCATGTCGCCGACAACGCCACCGCCCAAGGCGAACAACACCGTTCTGCGGTCACAACCCTGTTCAAGCAGGGCATCGAAAATGAGGTTGAGAGACGCCCAAGTCTTGTAAACCTCACCATCGGGCAAAACCACGCGACCCACAACCGGATAGTGCCCTTTAAGAGCTTCAACCAAGGTCTGAAGGTACAACGGCGCAATCGTCTCATTGGTCACAATCACCGCGGCTCTGGCACGCGGCAAGTCGGCAAAGCTGTGCGACGAGCCAAGCAAGTCGCTACCAATGGCAATGTTGTAGCTGCGTTCACCCAGTTGTATTTCAACCTGGGCTTGCGACGTTGAAAATGTTGTCTCGTACATGAGGCAAGAGTGTAGAGCCTCAGGCAGCGGCGAGTGAGGCCGTTCACCGACTGGCCCACCATAACTTCAATGCTATGTCAGGTCTTTCTAGAGTGCTGCCCGAGTGACGAAACGTCATTCACCACACCAGCCAGCTCCAGTTGCATCACGATCATGTTGACGAGGGTCGACACCGAGGGGCGACCTGTTTCGATCACATAGTGCGCAGTCTCCCTGTACAGCGGATCCCGCTGAGCAAACAGGTCACGAAGACGTTGGAGTGGGTCGGCGACCTGAAGAAGGGGCCTGTTCCGATCATGTCGCAGGCGTCGAAACACCTCTTCGGGTGAAGATCGCAAATACACGACCTGAGTGCGTTCACGAAGGCTAGTCCGATTCGACGTGCGCAGCACAGCGCCACCGCCAGTCGACAACACGCATGGTTGCCCCAGAGTCAACTCATCAATTACTGCTGCTTCAAGATCTCGAAAACTGTCTTCACCTTCTCGATCGAAATACTCACGAATCGAACAACCCAGACGTTGCTCAATCACATGATCAGAGTCGAAAAATGGAACCGCAAGTCGGCGACACAGCTGGCGACCGACGGTAGTCTTGCCAGATCCGGGCAAACCCACCAAGGAAATCAACAATGACATCAATTGCACGCAATAGCGCAGTTCCTCTGACAATCAAGCAAAAAACTCAATCGACAACCTCTGACACGAACACCCAAAACATCCGTCGACAAAAACTGCGATTGCAGGCAAAGGTTATTCAGTAATTTCATCACCCTTTTCGACTGTAAATGCAATCGTAGAAGAACGCGAGTGTTGATCAAGAACAAGTATGGTTAGATCTTCTCCGCACCCTGTGAGAGTCGTAACTTTGAATTTCGGATCTTGACCAGAAACCTCCGTACGATCAAGATAAAGATACTGGGAAAAAGAATTAACAATCCTGAAAGGAGGTTGGCCACCAACAATTGTAAACGTGGTTTGAATCCCGGCCGTTCCCTGGCAAGACAAATCCCCATCACCTGCTTTGATATTCACAGCGTCAGGTACTGCGGCGAATTCCGTAGAATCCCCAGCATCACCTCCACCGCCGCCACATGACACCAGTGTGGCAACAACACCAGAAATACATACCCACTTTAGAGTGACGTTCATTTTATGCATATGAATTTCCAATCAATTATCTGGAGACACCACGGTCACCAATGGTTCTGGGCGTAATAAAGATCAACAACTCTGACTTGTTTGAAGTTTTGTTTCTGTTTTTGAAAAGATTCCCGACAACCGGGATATCTCCGAAAAGCGGAACCTTTGTTACGTCCTCCGTTTCGTTTTGTTCAAAGATGCCACCGATGACAACCGTGCCACCATTTTCAACAAGCACCTGCGTTTGAACATGTTTGGTATTAATTGCAATACCAGCAGCCACCGTCTCACCACGACTATCTTTATTGATATCAACATCAAGAATGATGCCGCCTTCAGGCGTAATTTGCGGTGTCACCTCAAGCTTCAGATTGGCCTTCCGAAAGGCGACTGAAGTAGCACCACTGGATGTAGCCTGCAAATAAGGGTATTCCGTTCCCTGTTCAATCAAGGCTTTCACCTGATCTGCAGTCACCACCCGAGGGCTGGAAACAATTTTTCCGCGCCCGTCTGCCTCAAGAGCCGAAATTTCGAGATTCAAGAAACGATTCGCTGCGGAACTGAAAAGCGATACAGCAAAGGCTGCAGGCAAAGATCCACCGATACCAGCGGATGGTAAATTCACAAAGCTGGTATTTATTGTGTCCAGCACATTCTCGGACTCAGCAGTTGTACTCGAAACAGCGTTATAACTACCTCCGATAGCAACGCGGTTCTGTCCATTTACGGCATATCCTGGATCACCACCACGAACTCCGCGGAGATCACTCCCCCCCAATCGTACGCCTAAGGAACGACCAAATCTGTCATCCGCCTCGACAATACGAGCCTCAATCAAAACCTGCCGAATAGGAATGTCCAGTTTTGATATAAGTTGCTGCACCTGTTCCAGCTTCGTTGGAACATCGGTCACAAACAACTGATTTGTCCTGGGTTCAGCGATCACGCTGCCCCGATTCGAAAGAATACGCGCGCCAGGACCGCCCGCACTCCCAGAGGTACCTCCAGACCCGGTCAACTGAACAGCAACTTCGCTGGCTTTTGCATAGTTCATCTGAAAACTTTGCGTCCGCAGCGTCTCCAGACTTTCAATCGATGCCTTAGCTTCCAGCTCTTGCTTTTCACGTGCAGCAATTTCATCTTGAGGAGCGATCCAGAGAACGTTTCCACTCTTTCGCATCCCCAAGCCCTTGGCCTGGAGAATGATGTCCAGAGCTTGATCCCACGGAACGTCCTTCAAACGCAGCGTCACCGCCCCACTCACTGAATCAGAAGTAACAATGTTGAAATTGGTGAAGTCCGCAATGACCTGCAACAGGGACCTGACTTCAATATTCTGAAAATTGAGTGACAGTTTTTCACCATTATATCCGGGTCCTTGAGTCAACTTGGATTCATCTACTTTTTGCTCGCGCACCTCAAGCACAAACTGATTGTCACTCTGATAAGCCGAGTGCTCCCAATTACCCTTAGGCGTAACCACCATGCGAACACGGTCGCCAAACTGACTGGTGATCACGCTCTGGATAGGCGTTCCGAAATCGGTCACATCCAACTTACGATTCAAGCCCTCTGGCAACGAAGTTCGCAAAAAGTCGACAACAAGATCCTTGCCTTGCTGGCGGATGTCGACACCGACCTGGTTGCTCGCAAGATCAACCACAATCCGCCCGGAATTTCCAACGCCCCTTCGGAAATCAATGTCTTTGAGTGCAACCGTTTGATCAGTTTGCACTTGAGCAAACACTGCAGGACTGCTTGGAGCAGGGACACCTGCTGCTTCCGTCCGATCAAGCACCAGCAGCAAAGATTTTCCATCCAGTTTGGCCTGGTACGCAGCAGGCTGCTTCAGGTTGATCACCACCCGGGTCCTGTCTCCCGCCTGAACCACATTGGCAGATCGTAAATTCCCTTGATTCAGCTCCACGGTGCTTCTGCCCATGGCATTCACCACCCCCGGGAAATCCAATGCAATACGTGCTGGTGATTGGATGGTGAACCCGGTTGGCAGTGCGGCCAAAGCCTCAGTCATGTCGATCCGCACGACCTCCACGCCCGCCTGCATACCCCCGGTTAGCGACTGAATGGCATTTTGAGCATGAACCAGACATGAAGTCATAGCAAAGGCAACAAACACTGATAGTTTGCGCAGACTCCACTCTTTTGCCTCTGGAATGATCATGCTATTGGATATAGTCATTTGGAAACTTCCTCTTGTAACTGCAATGCTGCTGGACGCTCAATCCACTCACCCGCTGCATCCTGCACAATTTCGCGCAAATTGATCTCATTTTCAGAAATTCTCAAAACACGCCCATAGTTCTGACCAAGATAGCTACCCTGGGTCACTTGGTAGAGTAGTTGATCTACCTTCACCAAGGCAACGAGTCGCCCACCACGATTAAGGCTACCAACCATAGACATGGTATCCAGCGGAAAGGCCTCCAACGGCTGTTTCCGACGACTCGTCTCTGCATCAATCAGGGCGGAATTCCCCACCGGAAGTGATTGCCCCCCACGCAGAATACTTGCCAACTTTTCACTGCTAAAAGGCTCCACCAAACGCTCGCCCGCGTAAGCATACGGTTCAAATTTTGTAGGCTCTGGGATTGGCTTGACATCTGGCTTGATGGAGTTTCTCTCATTTTGCATCCAAAGGCTCAGTTCTTCCTGCTCAGAACTTCCACATCCCTGCAACACTGTCAGAGCAAAAATCAATAACGCAACGCCCATACTGTCGCCTAACTTGCGGCGGATCATTGAGACACTCCTTTGGGTGCATTTTTTGTCATCGCAGCTTTTTGCTGCAATTCAATCTCTTCTTGATCCAGATAGCGGAACGTTTTTGCGGTGCAATCCATTGTCAAGACACCATCTCTATCTTTAACAGGTGCAAGTGACAAATTATTCAAAGTTACAATTCGAGACAAATTGGCGATGTCTGCAGCAAACAGTCCGATGTCGTGATACCCACCTGTTACACGAACGGCTATCGGAAGTTCTGCATAGTACTCTTTCACCGAGACCTGCCCCGGACGGAACAATTCAAACTGCAAGCTACGCCCCAAACCAGCCTGATTGATGTCAGACAACAAGGCATCCATTTCTGCCTTACTTGGAAGTTGCTTCTCTAGCTGATTAACGTACTGCTGAACCTGTTCAAGTTGTTTTTTCAATGCATCCAAATTGACCGCTTGGACCAGCTTTTTGCGATAATCCTCTCGCAACTGCAGCTCTCGGGTTTGTTCAGACAGTAACTCCTCATCCACGGCTTTGAGCCAAAAAAACCAGAGCCCAGCAATAACAGCAGCGCAAACAAATATATAAAGAAGATTCCGCGGCAGCGATGGCCAAGAAGATGGGTCGTTGGGATCAAGTCCAGAAAATTGCTTTTGAAGCTTTCCCTGAATTGACTTGAAATCCAGATTGATGGAAGGTGATAGAGCCATGATTACCGTTCCGATCAGACTTTTCCTGGCGCTGGAGGCGTTGCTCCCGTAGCACCTTGCCCAACGGCATTCGAACCGCCAGGGCGATTGAGCGCCACCCTGATCTTGAAATTCGATACTCTGCGTTGCTCGCGATTGGAAACGGCAGCGTTAGCCGCAACGATTTCGATCAACTCAGGTTTTCCAAGCCACGTCGAGTTGTTCGCAAGATTCCTCAACAACTCTGACACCCGTTCTTGTGATTGCGCCACACCCTCAAGCAAGACACTTTGATTTTCTTGCTTCATGCTTTTGAGGTAAATGCCATCAGGTAGTTGCGCCACAAGTTCATCGAGCAGGTGCACGGGCATGTTTCGATCAGCCTGAAGCCCCTCTACTGCGGTCTGTCTTGCCCGCAAGGAAGCAATTTGGGCCTGAAGGCTTGCAATGTCCTTGATTTCAGTATCAAGCTCTTTCGTCTTGCTTTGAAGAAACGAATTTCTCTGCTGCTGCTCAACAATTTTCCCTTGATACCAAGTAAACACGGCACCGCAGATGATTCCGCCCAACAAGGCGGACAATCCCAGCTGCGTAAAAAACTGCTCTTTCTGCTTTTTTCGCGCGACCTCACGATGAGGTAGCAAATTGATCAAAATCATTGGTAGAACCTCCGCAACGCCAAGCCGGTGGAGGTCAGGTACGACGGCGCTTCACGAGCAATCTTGCGCGCGTGTACGCTGGAAGCCATTTCCATGCCGTCAAACGGATTGATCACCATGCAGGCAAACGAGGTCTGGTGGGTCACCCCTTCAGTCAAGCCAGGTAGTGCCGCACTCCCGCCGGCCAGCAAGATGTGATCAACCTTGTTGTACGGAGTGCTGGTGAAGAAAAACTGCAATGCACGTCCGATTTCTTGCGCCATGCTTTCAATAAACGGATCCAGCACAGCTGATCGGTAATCATCAGGCAGGTCGCCTGATCGCTTCTTGGCCTCTGCCTCGTCTGCAGAAAAACCATACTGGCGCACGATCAGCTGGGTCAATTGAGCGCCACCAAAGGCTTGGTCGCGCTCATATAGCACGTCATCGTTGCGCATCACCTGCATGCTCGTGGTCAAGGCGCCCACCTCAAACAAGGCCACCAGAGAATCCACACCTTGATTGGGCAGTGTTTCAATGACGCGCCCAGCAGCCATCCGGGAAGCATAGGGCTCGACATCCATGATGACCGGTTTGAGGCCTGCGGCTTCCGCAAGACCCTGTCGATCAGAAACCTTCTCCTTGCGCGAAGCGGCGATCAAAACCTCGGCATCTCCGACCGAGTTGGCACTCGGCCCCACCACACAGAAATCGAGGCTGACTTCATCGAGAGAGAAGGGGATGTACTGGTTGGCCTCGGACTCAACCTGTGCCTCAAGCTCTTTTTCGGACAGACCACCAGGGAGAACGATCTTTTTGGTGATCACGGCTGATGCAGGCAGCGCCATCGCCACATTTTTGGTCTTGCTGCCGCTTTTGCGGACAACCCGGCGCACAGCTTCGGCCACTTCATCGAACTTTTCGATGTTCCCGTCGGTGATCCACCCTCGCTCCAAGGGCTCGATGGCACAACGCTCCAACACCAGATCGCCGGAACGATTGCGACTCAGTTCAACCAGTTTGACACTGGACGAACTGACGTCGATGCCCAGCAACGGCGCCGGATCACGGCTGAAAAACGACCCCAATGAGATCAAGGTGACCCCCAAAAAATAGAAGCGCGGCAAGGCGCCAGACTTAAGATTTCACTTGAATGCTAGCAGCAAGCCCCTTGTGCAGCAAAGATTTTCTACCTTTGACACAAAAGAGAACGTTGCCAAAAGCATACGCAAACCAACCACTCCTAGCGGACAGGCATCACGCAGAAAGATAAGAAACACACAACAACTCACAATAACCGCTTCTGCGCTGGCCTCTTCACAACAGACCGATTTTTATAATCGGACTCCCTCGCACCGACTGTTCGCATGCCTCAAAACGATCCCGCCACCTCCCGCTCGTCGGAGTCAACCCACCCCAAGATATCTGGCTTGCTGGCGTGGCTGGGGCGCCTGCTGGCAGGTTTGACAGGGCTGGCGCTGGCGGCGGTGGTCGCGCTCGTTCTGGGGGTGGGGATCGGATTGGCCGTGGCTTATCCCAATTTGCCGGATGTGGGTGCGCTGGCCGACTACCGCCCCAAGCTTCCCCTTCGCGTACTCACTGCCGACGGGCAACTGATCGGCGAGTTCGGCGAAGAACGCCGCAGCCTCCTGCCGATAAAAGAGATCCCCGACGTCATGAAGAATGCCGTTCTCGCCATTGAAGACGCCCGTTTTTTCGAGCACGGCGGCGTGGACTACCGAGGCATGCTCCGGGCGGTACTTGCCAATCTGGGGCAGGCGAAGAGCCAAGGCGCCTCCACCATCACGATGCAGGTGGCCCGAAACGTCTACCTGTCGGCAGAAAAGAGCTACACCCGCAAGATCTATGAAGTGCTGCTCACGTTCAAGCTGGAATACCTGTTGACCAAAGAGCAGATCCTTGAGATCTACATGAACCAGATCTTTCTGGGTCAACGGGCCTATGGATTTGCCACTGCGTCGCAAACGTACTTCGGCAAACCGCTCAAGGACGTGAGCATTGCCGAAGCCGCCATGCTGGCCGGATTGCCCAAAGCACCCTCGGCGTACAACCCCATTTCCAACCCCAAGCGCGCACGTACCAGGCAACTCCACATCATTGATCGCATGTTGGAGAACGGGTTCATCACCGACGAACAAGCCAGAGATGCCAAAGTTGAAGAACTCAAACTTCGCCCGGTGGGCGGACCGGAACGGGTTCATGGCGAATTTGTTGCCGAGATGGTGCGCCAGTCCATCGTCGCCCAATACGGTGAAGAGGCCTATACCCGCGGCTTGACCGTCACCACCACGCTGCAGTCCAGCGAACAACAAACCGCTTACCAGGCCCTGCGGAGGGGCATCCTGACCTACGAGAGTCGGCAGAAGTACCGTGGTCCCGAGGTCTTCGTCAGCCTGCCGGCAGACAAGGCCACACGCGAGGATGTGATTGATGGCGTGCTGACAGAACACCCCGACAACGGCGACCTGCTTTCGGCCGTCGTGCTGGAAGCCGGGCCTCGAAAGGTGGTGGCGGTTCGTCAGGACGGTGAGCCCTTCGCGATCACCGGCGATGGGCTGCGCCCCGTGCAGTCGGGTCTGGCGGAAAAGGCCGACCCCTCGATCAAGCTCCGTCCTGGTGCCGTGGTTCGGGTGGTCCGGACAACAGCAAACGAGTGGCGCATCAGCCAGTTGCCCGAGGTCGAGTCGGCCTTCGTGGCGATGGATCCCAACACGGGCGCAGTGCACGCGCTGGTCGGTGGCTTCGACTTCCAGAAGAACAAGTTCAACCACGTGACCCAAGCCTGGCGCCAGCCAGGCTCCAGCTTCAAGCCCTTCATCTACTCCGCAGCGCTTGAAAAAGGCCTGACACCCATGACCGTGGTGAACGACGCGCCGCTTTTCTACAGCGCCGAACAAACCGGCGGAAAGCCCTGGGAACCCAAGAACTATGACGGACAGTTCGAAGGCCCGATGTCGGTGCGCCGTGCGCTGGCCAAGTCCAAGAACATGGTTTCGATCCGGGTGCTGCAACTCGTTGGAACAAAAAGCGCACAGGACTGGGTCGCCCGGTTCGGCTTCCCACCGGAGAAACACCCCCCCTACCTGACCATGGCACTCGGTGCCGGCGCGGTCACTCCGATGCAGATGACAACCGGATATGCGGTGTTCGCCAACGGCGGGCATCGTGTCACTCCCGTCCTGATCACCCGCGTGGTCGAACAACGTGGAAAGGTGCTGTTTGATGAGCCACCCGCAGCGGTGGACACATCGCGCCAGGTCATCGACGAACGCAACGCGTTCATCATGAGCAGTCTGCTGCAGGAGATCACGCGAACCGGCACTGCTGCGCGTGCCCAGGCAACGCTGAAACGCCCGGACCTCTACGGCAAGACGGGCACCACCAACGATTCCATGGACGCCTGGTTCGTGGGCTACCACCCCACGCTGGTGGCGACAGCCTGGGTGGGGTACGACACGCCACGCAATCTGGGCAGTCGCGAAACCGGTGGCGGCTTGAGTCTGCCCATCTGGATCGAATACATGGCCGAAGCGCTTAAAGGGGTTCCCGTGGCCGAATACAAGCCGCCGTCGGGCGTGATTCGAGTGGGTGGCGACTGGTACTACGAGGAATTTGGCCCAGGCCAAGGCGTGCATGGCTTGGGCCTGCAGGACCCGTGGCCCGGTACCCAGGTCCAGAGCGATACCACGCCTCCAGAGGCTGCCACACCGTCCAACGACACCGAAGACCGGCGCACCATCCTGGACCTGTTCAGGAACTGAACGTCAGTAGCTGACCAGCCTGTTCGGTTGCACAACGGGACAGGTGCGAAAAAAACTCGCCCTGCCCTTTGCTGTCCATCCACTGGGTGCCGTCGTACCTGTAGTGAAAGCCCCCCGAACGGGCCGCCATCCAGACTTCCTGCAGCGGTTTCTGCAGATTCACGATGATCTGACTGTGGTTGGCAAAGGTCAACGTCACCATGCCGCCGACGCGCTGGTTGTCAATGTCCGCCGTTGTCTGGTCATTGATGCGGTCACAAGCCAGTTCAATGGCTCTGAGCAAGGCCTCGGCGCGATCCAGATATTCGATATCGGTCATTACAATGCACCCACTATGAAGATGCATCGAATTCTAGGCGGAGCGCTCGCCCATGTCCGCGTCGCGGGTTGCACGGCTCTGATCGCCCTGGGTGTGGCGGTTGCCGGCTGCGGACAAAAGGGTCCGCTCTATCTGCCCAGCGCGCAACCCAATGCCCGATCTGCAGCGCCGATACCCGCCAGCACTGCCCCCTCCGCCGCCGAAGCGCTGGACGAAACACCACAGCGCTGAGCCCCCTCTTGCAGTTGGCACTTGGTGCAACTGCTGATGTTTCCCGAGCCGCCCTGAGCCCACCATGCCCACCTTGACCGGCACACCCAACCCTTCGCTTCCTCCTTGCTTCAGCTACCAGGCCGGTCGGTTGATGATCGAGGGCGTCGCGCTCGACACGCTGGCCTTGCAACACGGCACCCCCTTGTTTGTCTACAGCCGGGCAGCCATGCTCGAAGCGCTGTCGGCCTACCAACGCGGACTCAAGGGGCGCGAGCACCTGATCTGCTACGCGATGAAGGCCAACTCCAACCTGGCCATCCTCCAGACACTGGTGCAAGCCGGCTGCGGACTGGACATTGTTTCGGGTGGCGAACTGGAACGTGCCTTGGCCGTCGGGGTAGACCCAGCGCGGATCATTTTTTCGGGTGTCGGCAAAACACGGACCGAAATGCGGCGTGCGCTGGAAATCGGTATCGGTTGCTTCAACGTGGAAAGCACCGCCGAGCTGGACGTGCTCGATGCGGTCGCCCGGAGCATGGGCCTGCGCGCGCCGGTGAGCGTGCGCGTGAACCCCAACGTGGACGCCAAGACCCACCCCTATATTTCGACCGGTCTCAAAGACAACAAATTCGGCATCGCCCACGAAGACGTGCTGACCACTTACCGGCACGCAGCGGGCTGCGCCGGTTTGCGCGTGGTCGGCATCGACTGCCACATCGGATCGCAGATCACCAACATCGATCCGTACCTCGACGCTTTGGACCGCATGCTGGACCTGGTGAGCGCGATCGAGGCCGCCGGGGTACCACTCGAACACCTCGATCTGGGCGGTGGCCTGGGCATCAACTACCAAGGTGAAACCCCGCCAGCGGCCGATGCGCTCTGGCAGCGCTTGCTGGAAAAACTGGATGCCAGGGGCTACGGCCAGCGCAAGCTGGTCATCGAACCGGGCCGCTCCCTGGTGGGCAACGCGGGCGTCTGCCTGACCGAAGCGCTTTACCTCAAACCCGGTGAACACAAGAATTTCCTGATCGTGGACGCGGCCATGAACGACCTGCCGCGCCCCGCCATGTACCAAGCCTTTCACCAGATCGTGCCACTGTTGCCGCGCCAGGACGTTCCCGCCACCACCTGGGACGTGGTTGGCCCGGTGTGTGAAAGTGGTGACTGGCTCGGGCGCGACCGGCGTCTGGCGGTGCATGCGGGCGATGTGCTCGCGGTGTTGTCCGCAGGCGCCTACTGCATGAGCATGGCCAGCAACTACAACACGCGCGGCCGAGCGGCCGAGGTGCTGGTCGACGGCACCCGTGCCACGCTGATCCGGTCACGAGAAACCGCCGCCGACCAGTTCCGCAACGAAACGCTGATACCGGACCTCTGAACAACGGCCCAACCGCGTACATTCAGCGCCCGGACCGGCCTCCGGGTCGCCAGTGGTTCCAGACACGCCAGCCCAGCAGCGCGGCCAACAGAACCGCGTAAACACCCACTTCCGCAAAGTCGTTCTTGCCGCTGCGCATCCAGAAAAAGTGCAGCACCGCCAGGCAAGCCACCGCGTACACGCTGCGGTGCAACCATCTCCAGCGCACAGCCCCCAGTGCCCGGATGGCCCGGTTGAACGAAGTGGCGGCCATGAGCAGCAGCAGCACCCAGCTGAGAAAGCCGACCAGGATGAACGGGCGCTTGGCCAGATCGGCCAGCACGTCGGGCCACTCAAAACCCATGTCGAACCACGCATAGGCCAGCAGGTGCAGGCTGGCGTAGAAAAACACGAACAAGCCCAGCATGCGGCGCAGACGGGCCAGCGCAGGCCGGGCCGCCATCACGCGCAACGGCGTCACCAGCAACACCAGCACCAGCGCTCGCAGGCTCCAGTCGCCCAGTGAGCGGATCAACGCCTCGGCCGGATTGGCACCGAGCTGGTCGTTCCACGCGGCCCAGAACAACCAGACCGCCGGCAAGATCCACACCACGAACAGCAGGGGCTTGGCAGCGCGGTGCGAGAGCCACCGGTTCACGCGTGGTCCAGTCTTGCGTGGCAAGGTGGCCGAGTTCTCCAGCCCGGACCGGTTCGCGGGGGTGGCGGAAAGTCGAGCGTCCACGAGAGCTGCGTTACAGATGAAGTGCCTGAAGGGTTCAGAAAGACTTGCGCAGGTCCATGCCCGCGTAAAGTTGCCCCACTTGCGGCTCGTAGCCGTTGAACATCAGGGTCTTGCGGCGTTTGGCCAGCAAGCCGCCCTCTTCGCCAATGCGCCGCTCGGTGGCCTGGCTCCAGCGCGGGTGGGCCACGTCGGGGTTCACATTCGAAAAAAAGCCGTACTCCTGAGGCGCCGCGATGTTCCACGCCGTGCGCGGCTCCTTGTCGGTGAACCGGATTTTCACCAGCGACTTGCCACTCTTGAAACCGTATTTCCACGGAACCACCAGGCGCACAGGGGCGCCATTCTGGTTCGGCAACACCTCGCCATACATGCCAAACGCCAGCAGCGTCAGAGGGTGCATGGCCTCGTCCAGACGCAGGCCCTCGACATACGGCCACAGCAATACACTGGAACGCAAGCCCGGCATGGTGTCCCGATCGGCCTGGGTCACGAACTCCACATACTTCGCACTGCCCAGCGGTTGCGCCGCCCGGATCAACGCCATCAGGGAGTAGCCCACCCAGGGAATCACCATGGACCAGCCCTCCACACACCGCAGCCGGTATATGCGCTCCTCCATGGGCGCCAGCTTGAGAAGTTCCTCCAACCCGTAGGTCTTGGGCTTGTTCACCAGACCCTCGACCGATACCGTCCAGGGACTCGTCTTCAGCGATTTGGCGCGTGCCGCGGGGTCCGACTTGTCTGTGCCGAACTCGTAGAAATTGTTGTAGGTCGACGCGTGCTCGTAAGCGGTGATCTTCTCCACCGTCGAAGCGCCGGGCAGTGCGGAGGCAGCACCCGCCAGTGCGGCGAGCTTGCCAGGCCGGGTCACCGCAGCCAGGGCGTCGCGCGAAGCCCAACCCGCCAACGCCGCACCGCCGGCCCCGAGGGTCAGGCGTTGCAACCACTCACGGCGGCCCAGATAAGCGGAACGGGACGTGATGTCGCTCGAACAAGGATGGAGGTACCCGGTGTCGGCTGAACGGATGATCATGAAAGGCTCCTGTGTTCCAAGTGAGTCGTAGGAGCCGGCCATTTCTTACCAAGTTCCTGACGGAATCATGGAACCCTCGCCCGGCCTGGCCTCCTGCGCCGCCCGCATGCCGGGCCGGCGCAAGATCAGGGACGGTCGCTCACAGCTCGCCGTAGCTGTGCAAGCCTGAGAGAAACATGTTCACCCCCAGGAAAGCGAAGGTCGTGACCGCGAGCCCTACCAAGGCCCACCAAGCCGCAACGGTACCGCGCAGGCCCTTCATCAGCCGCATGTGCAACCAGGCGGCGTAGTTCAGCCAAACGATCAGCGCCCAGGTTTCCTTCGGATCCCAGCTCCAGTAGCCGCCCCAGGCTTCGGCCGCCCAGAAGGCACCCAGCACCGTCGCGATGGTGAAAAAGGCAAAGCCCACCGCGATGGCTTTGTACATCACATCGTCCAGCACCTCGAAACTCGGCAGGCGCTCGGCGATGCGACGCCGACCGAACAGGATGGTGGCCACGATCAGCGCCGAAATGCCGAAATACACGAACCAGTAGCTGCCACCCTTTTCAGTGGCCGCCGTGCGAAAGACGATGGGCTCAAAACACAGCACGATGCCCAGCAACCACAGCGGCGCGAGCTTGTACCAGCGCGATTCACTGGCGCTCTGCTTGATCAGATAGGCAAACGCCAGCATCGCTGAGAGCGCAAAGGTGCCATAACCAATGAAGTTGGCGGGCACGTGGAGCTTCATCCACCAGCTCTGCAAAGCGGGCACCAGCGGCTGGATCTCGTGGGCTTCGCGCACCACGGTGTACCAGAGCAGAAAGCCCACCGCCGCGCTCACCACCAGCATCACGAAAGCGCCCATCGAACGGGTGTTGTACTGCTCTTCGTAATACAGGTAGAAGGCCGCCGTCATCCAGCAGAACAGCACGAAAACCTCGTAAAGATTGCTCACCGGGATGTGACCAATCCCGACGCCGATCTGGTGACTCTCGTACCAGCGCACCATGGTCCCCACCAGCGCCAGCGTCACGGCCACCCAGGCCAGGCGCGACCCCAGGCTTTCGAACGCATTGCCTGCACGCGTGAACATCCCTACCCAGTAGAAGATGGTGCTCATGAAGAACAGCACGCTCATCCAGAGAATGGCCGACTGGCTGGAGATGAAGTACTTGAGCATGAACACCTGGTCGGCGCGCGCCAGATTGGCCGTGCCTTCCGGCGTCTGGTACAGCGAGATGGCCAGCAACGACAACGCCGCCACAACCACCATCAGTGCACGCAAGGGACGCCAGAACCAGCCCAGCCAGATCACCGCCGGAACCGCACCCGCCAGAATGGCTTTTTCATAGCCGTCCATGGCCGGGCTGTAGCGCATGAAGCTCCACACAGCGCCCGCTGTCACGAGGACCGCGAACAGCCAGTCCCACACATTGCGTCGGGCGAAATAGCCGGGCTCCAGGCCCGAGCCGTTCTGGCCCCGCTTGAGTTCAAAGGTCTGGGTGGCGGTATTCATGAGGGCACCTTCAACAACTGGGACTTCAACACTTCAAACTCCTGATCGGCTTCCATCGTCTTGCGGTTGGACGACAGCGCCATCGTGGCCTGCGAATGCCCTGCACCCGCCGGCGAGAGCCACACCCACACGCGCCGCTCGCGCACATAGAGCATGACAAAAACACCCAGGATCAGCAAGACACAGCCCAGGTACACGATGCTCTGGCCCGGCGCGCGCGCCACCTGGAACACACTGGCCTGCACATGCTCAAAATCCTTGAGCTGAAAAGTCATCGGGGCCGGGTAATAAAAAGCATCGCTCAAGCTCATGACGGCGTGGGTCATGAACTGCTGTGTGGCTTCGCTGCGCTCCAGCGGCTGCAAACCGGCACGTTCACGGCTGACCTGCAACAGCTCGAACAGCGTCCCGTTGAGGATGCGCACCAGCACATCGCTGGCGCGCTCGCGCTCTGCCTCGGGCACGTTGCTCTCCAGGAACGCCGACACGGCCTGCAGACCGCCTTTGATGGGCGGATCACCCGCAGAGGCCTCGATGGCTTCGGCACCGGCAAACAAACCTATCGCGCGCCCGGCAGACGCCTGCAGTGCCTCTGAGAGCTCGGCGCGACCCGCTTCAACCGCGGAAACCGCGTAGCGGCTCACCGCCAGTTCGCGCAGCGCCGGGTCGGCGAGCGCCGCGCGCAGGCGCACAAAACCCTCGATGCTGTCCTGATCGTCGGCGGGAATGCGCAAGTACCGGAAGGGCTCGGACGGCGTTTCGCGCATGCCAAAGAGGAACATGCGCGAACCATCGATCTCCATGGGCAGCATGTAGTTGTTGTATTCCACCGCCTGGCCCGCCGCATCGCGCAGCTTGTAGCTGAAACTGGGACCCACGTTGCGCAGGGTTTTTTCGGCGCCCGGCTTGTGACCCGAACCGAGGCGGCTCTCGATCGAGCTGCGCAGGTCGACCTTGCGCACATCCGTGCCCGAAGCTTCGCCCTGGTTCGCAAAATTCTCCACGTTGATCACGCGCAGGCCGGTGTACTCCAGCGTGAGCTTCTGATCACCGTTGCTCAGCGCCGAGGTGCCACCGATCACGCCCGACACCTCAAACGCCTTGGCCGGTCCGTTGATGGGCACCGCCCGCAGATTGACGCGCGACCCACCATCGTCAAAACTGGACTGGTAGATGTTGATGCCGCGGTGGCTGGCGGGATGGTTCACTTCAACACGCGCTGCCTTCTTCTCGCCCGTCTCGTGGTCGTGGATCACGATGTCGCTGGCGAACAGCCTGGGCATGCCCGTGTCGTAGTACTCGACGATGAACTTCTTGAGTTCGACCGAAAAGGGGAGGTCCTGCAGCAACACGCCATCGGACTGGGCCAGAATCGCGGTGCCCGCCGTGGTGCCCTCGGTCACCAGCAGGTTGCCCCGAAACGTCGGGTTGCGCGGCGAGAGGCGGTGCTCAGGGGCCACATCGGCAATCAGGCCCCCCCCCGTGAACGGCGTCTTGCCGTTGAACCACATCTGGGCACGCACCACCAGATCGCCATCGAGCAAGCCGCCGAGGCACACCAGCACGATCGCGCTGTGTGCCGCCAGATAACCAATCTTGTTGGTCGATCCCGCCTTGGCCGCCACCATCCAGCCGGTACCGCTCGCGCTTTCACGCGACTGCAGCTTGACCTTCCAACCGGAACCCAGCAGGGTTTGACCAATGCGGTTGGCCGCTGATTCAGGCGTTTCGGGCAGTGCGCCTTCGGCCCGGTGGGGAAAAGCCTTGAGGCTTTGCTCGCGGATGTTTTCCTTGTAGGCCTTGAAGTCCACCAGGATCTTGGGCGTGTTGCGCGCGATGCACAGGCTGGTACTGAGCACCAGAAACGCCAGGATCAACAAAAACCACCAGGCGCTGTAGACCGTGAACAGCCGGGCGCTGCCAAACACATCCGACCAGAACGGGCCGAACTGGTTGACGTAGTTGTTCAGCGGTTCATGTTGCTTGACCACGGTGCCGATGACCGACGCGATGCAGATCACCGTCAGCAGCGAAATCGCAAACCGCATGGACGACAACAACTCAACCAGCTGGCTGGCGACGCGCGATCCGGTGCGGATCTGCAGGCCTTGGGTAGATACGGTCATTTAGGCGTCGTGAAAAAACAAACAGGGCGTGTCTGGAAGAGTCCAGAACGCGCCCTGATGTGATGCTTTGTTTGTGTGGCGGTTCAATGCAAAGGCCGATAAACCCGCATTGTGACGCCAAATATTAACTACCGCTTATATCCCCGGAGACCCCGGGGCTAAGCACTTGACTGGTCAGCGCAGGCCTGCGATGTAGTCGGACACGGCCTGGATTTCGCGGTCGTTCATCTTGGCCGCAACACCCTTCATCTGGATGTGGTTGGCGCGTGTGCCATCCCGGAAGGCCTTGAGCTGGGCAGCCGTGTAACCGGCATGTTGCCCTTTCAGGCGCGGGTACTGCGAAGGAATGCCGGCGCCGGTGGGGCTGTGGCAACCTGCGCAAGCCGCGATCTGGCGATCAGCGATACCGCCGCGGTAGATGCGCTCACCCAAGCGAACCAGATCCTTGTCCGTTGCGAAGCCTTCGCGGGCCTTTTGATCAGCCAGCCACCAGGCGATGTTGCGCATGTCATCATCGGACAGCGCCGCGACCATGCCCTGCATGATCGGGTTGGCACGTTTGCCGGACTTGAATTCCTGCAGTTGCTTGACCAGGTACTCGGGATGCTGTTGCGCCAACATAGGATTCTCTGGCATCACCGAATTCCCGTCGGCAGCGTGGCAGGCCACGCAAACCTGCCCGAAGGTGGCGGCGCCTTTGGCAGTATCGGGCTTGACCGACTGCGCATGGGCACTGAACGACAGGGCTGCGGCGGCAGCCACGCAAAGGAAAGAAACGGGCAATTTCATGTCGGGGCGGCGTCGTTTGCGACGCGTCGGTTTGAAGAAGTTCGCGGCTTTCGGGCCGTACAGCATTCAATTTTACAATGCCTCACAGGATACCCAAATGACTCAAGTCAAGAATACCGCCCCCGCACCGAACACCCCCCCACCCAGCGACCCCTCCGTGCACATGTCCGGAGGGGCTCAAAACGCCGCGCTGCCCGACATCAAAAGCCTGCACGGCTGGCTGCACACCGCCCGATTCCTCACCACAGCGCCCCAGCTGGAGCACCTGCCCAAGCTGGATGTTCCCGAGGTGGCGTTCGTGGGTCGCTCCAATGCGGGGAAATCCACCTGCATCAACACGCTGACCCAGCAAAAGCGCCTGGCGTTCGCGTCAAAGACGCCTGGGCGCACGCAAAGCATCAACCTGTTCTCGCTGGGCAAGCAAGGACAGACCGATGCTGTACTGGCCGATTTGCCGGGTTATGGGTACGCCGCTGTGCCGCGCGAGGCGAAGCTGCGCTGGCAGCGCGTGATGGGCAACTACCTCATGACGCGCGAAAACCTCAAGGCGGTGGTGTTGCTGTGCGACCCCCGCCTGGGTTTGACCGAACTGGACGAAATCCTGCTCGACGTGATCCGCCCCCGGGTGCAGAGCGGCCTGAAGTTCGTGATCCTCTTGACCAAGTCGGACAAGCTCACGCGGGCCGAGGCCAACAAGGCCCTCTCCATTGCGAAACTGCAGTGCGGTGGTGGCGAAGCCCGCCTGTTCTCAGCGCTGAAGAAGCAGGGGCTGGACGAGATGGCGCTGCTCTTGTGGGACTGGACCCATGGCGAGGCCGTGGCACCGGTGGAGCCAGCCGCCGAGGCAGCAGCAGAAGACGACGAGCCGCCGGCTCTGGACTGAGTTCAGCCGATCGGGCGGAACGCGCCGCCAGTCAGGCGTTCACCGGGTTGTAGCCGTGATCAACCACGCCCGTAGGGAGACGCTTCACCCGCCGGTCGCGTCTTGAAGCGCTTGTGCACCCAGTAGTACTGCTCGGGCATGGTCGCGATCATCTGTTCCAGGTGATGGTTCATCACCGCGGTGTCGGCCACCGCGTCACCGCCGGGATAGCCGTCCCAGCCCGGGAGCACCTCCACATCGTAACCGCTGGGCGTCATCCGGCTGATGACCGGCACCACGCGCGCGCGCCCCATCTGGGCCAGCCTCGGCAACGTGGGCACGGTGGCGGTGTTCACCCCGAAAAACGGCACGAACACCGACTCCGCCGGCCCCATGTCCATGTCAGGCAAGAGGTACAGCACCTCGCCCGCGCGCAACGCCTGCACCAGCGACCGCATGCTCTGGTGCTTTTCGACCAGCCTGACCGAGCCGTACCGCAGCCGCCCCGCCCGGATCCATTGATCCACCGCCACATTGCGCTGCCGGGCATACAGGCTGATGAATCGGCGAGGGAACCCCAGGGCGAGCGCGGTTCCGCCGGCATCCAGTCCCACGAAGTGCGGCGCAAACACCAGAATCGGCTCGTCGGTGGTCAGTTCGTGGACCGCCCCCACCAGCCTCAGTCGGCGCCGGGCGACCGCTTCGCTGGACTCCCAAAGCCAGCTGCGATCCAGCCAGGACTGCGCGAAAACCACAAAATGTCGGCGCACGGCGCGGTTGCGCTCAGCCTCGCTGTCCTGAGGGAAACACAGCGCCCAGTTGGTGCGAGCGATGCCCCGACGCCGCGCAGCCATCAGATGCAACACCTGCCCCGACAGCCAGCCCAGCCCACGCACCCATGACAGGGGCAACCGGGCCAGCAAGCGCATGAACCCCACGCCCAGACGACCACCCCAGGTTTTGGAACCCGGTGGGCTTTGAGGTGTTGGGGGGGGCATTGTGGACATGAATGACTGGGGTGAGCACCGAGACGCTTCAGTGCCGGGGCGTGGCACCGTTGTCCTGGGACTCGGGTTGGCGGGGTTGTTTGTAGCGGTCGTACGACCAGAGGTATTGCGCCGGCGATTCTCGCACCAGCAACTCCATGGCCTGGTTGATCTGCCCTGCTGCCGTCTGCGGATCGCTGCTCAGGCCGTCCTCCGCCAGACCCGGGAAGGGGCGCACATGCACCAGAAAGCCACGCCCCCAAGACAGCCGCTCACCCCAGATCAACACCAGTTGCACGCCTGCGGTACGGGCCAGCCGTGCCGACAAGGTCATGGTGTAGGCCTCGCGCCCGAAGTACGGTGCCCACACCCCTTGTCCCGCTGGCGGCACCTGGTCCGGCAGCAGCCCGACGGCCTGCCCGCTCTTCAGCGCCTTGATGAGCTGCTTCACACCGGCCAGCGTGGTCGGGGCCGTCAACAGGCCCGGGCGCTCGCGAGAATGGGCCACCAGATCACGCAGCCAGGGTTGGCGCGACGGGCGAAACAACACCGTGGTGGTCATGCGGTCACCGAAGCGCTGCGCCACCGCCTGCGCCGTGATTTCAAAACAACCGAGGTGCGGGGTGAGGAGCAACACCCCGGAACCATGGGCCATCGCCGCTTCGATCAACGAAGCACCTTCCCAGCCCACCTTCATGGGGCGCCCCAACCACAGGCGGGACGTTTCGACCGCCATCTTGCCCGCCTCACCCACCGAAGCCAGCGCCACCCAGCTGGAAAAACCGGCCTGGCGAACATGGGCCATCAAGCGGCGCCGGTAGCGGGGTGACAGCAAAAAGCTGACCCAGCCCACCACCCAGCCTGCAGCGTGCAGCACAGGCAGTGGCATGTGTGAAAAAAAACGGAACAGCAGTTGGATGAAGACGGTCACGAAATGCTCAAGAGGCCTGCATGGCCGTCGAAATATACCGGTGGTGGGTGCACAACCGGCGTCTGCACCAGGCCATGAACACGAACACGGACAGCCAAAACCCGTTTGTTCTAAAATCCCGGCATCGCCGAGTTATTGAACTAATTGCGGGGCGATTCACAAATTCCGCTAAAGCGTTCGCCGAACCCAGAAGACCGGCAACGCCGATCAACCAACTCTGGAGTTTATACATGGCGAACGACTTTCTCTTCACTTCCGAATCCGTCTCTGAAGGCCACCCCGACAAGGTCGCCGACCAGATTTCTGACGCGATCCTCGACGCGATCTTCAAGCAGGACCCCCGCAGCCGCGTGGCCGCCGAGACGCTGACCAACACCGGCTTGGTCGTGCTCGCGGGCGAGATCACCACCAACGCGCACGTGGACTACATCCAGGTCGCGCGCGACACCATCAAGCGCATCGGCTACGACAACACCGAGTACGGCATCGACTACAAGGGCTGCGCCGTGATGGTCTGCTACGACAAGCAGTCCAACGACATCGCCCAGGGCGTGGACCACGCGTCTGACGACCACCTCAACACCGGTGCCGGCGACCAGGGCTTGATGTTCGGCTACGCCTGCGACGAAACGCCCGAGCTGATGCCCGCGCCCATTTACTACGCCCACCGCCTGATGGAGCGCCAGGCCCAGCTGCGCAAGGACGGCCGCCTGCCTTTCTTGCGCCCGGACGCCAAGAGCCAGGTCACGATGCGCTACGTGGACGGCAAGCCGCACAGCATCGACACCGTCGTGCTGTCCACCCAGCACAGCCCGGACCAGAGCGAGAACCAGCACAAGATGAAGGCCTCGTTCACCGAAGCCATCATCGAAGAGATCATCAAGCCGGTGCTGCCCAAGGAATGGCTCAAGGACACCAAGTACCTGATCAACCCGACCGGCCGCTTCGTCGTCGGCGGCCCGCAGGGCGACTGCGGCCTCACCGGCCGCAAGATCATCGTCGACACCTACGGCGGCGCCTGCCCGCACGGCGGCGGCGCGTTCTCGGGCAAGGACCCGAGCAAGGTGGACCGCTCGGCCGCCTACGCCGCACGCTATGTGGCCAAGAACATCGTCGCCGCCGGCCTGGCCAAGCAGTGCCAGATCCAGGTGGCCTACGCCATTGGCGTGGCCAAGCCGATGAACATCACGGTCTACACCGAAGGCACCGGCGTGATCAGCGACGAGAAACTCTCTGCGCTGGTGCAGGAACATTTCGACCTGCGCCCCAAAGGCATCATCCAGATGCTGGACCTGCTGCGCCCGATCTACGAAAAGACCGCGGCTTACGGCCACTTCGGCCGCGAAGAACCCGAGTTCGCCTGGGAGCGCACGGACAAGGCGCAGGTGCTGCGCGCGGCGGCAGGCCTGTAATACCGTCGTCGTCTGCGCCGCCCATGCAACCCGTGACCTTCCGTCTGTCATGCGGTGGCGCGAGAAAAGACCACAAACAATCAGTGGTTTTGTAAGCAAGCACCAACATACACATCAAAGCCCCAGGCCTGCCGCTGGGGCTTTTTTTGCTTGCAAAAACGGTGGGGACCCACGTTTCCGACACACACAGGCCTGAATTTTTCCTCCCGGCGTCCGATATGAACAGTACAGAACTCAACCGCTGTGCATCGCAACGACCTGGAGCTTTCAACCATGGATACCACTGTCGGCCTGGACCGGAACGACCTCGCCAACCCCGAACTTGAGCGGTTGGTGGCCCAGCGCACCGAGGAACTGGAACGCGCATTGGCGCGGGCCCAGTCACTCTACGAACAGGCGCCCAGCGGCCATTTGTCGCTTGACGGCGATCTTCGCCTCGTCAACATCAACCAGACGCTGCTGAACTGGCTGGGCTATGCACGCGACGAAGTGATCAACGAACTCGATCTGTTCGCACTGATCGATCCCTCGTGGCACGGGCTGCTGCAGACGCGGATGGAGTCGCTGAGGCAAACGGGGCGCACGCTGCCCATGGAGATCGAGGTACAACGCAAAGACGGCACCCGATTCCACGCCCTGTTCTCATCGACCGCTGTCCTCGACGAGCGTGGCGCCTTCCTGCACACCAACACCACTGTGCTGGACATCAGCGACCGCAAAGCCGCTGAACAGCGCGTGGCCGCTCACGACGGCTTCCTGCAGACCATCACCGACCGCATCCCGGTGCGCTTGGCCTACTACGACAAAGACCTGATCTGCCGGTTCTCGAATTCCGCACACGCACGCCGCTACGGCAAGATGCCCAGCGAACTGGTCGGATCCCACCTGAGCCAGGTGGTGCACGCCGAGCTGATGCCCGAAATCCTGCCACACTTTGCCGAGGCCCTCAGCGGTCAGCCGCAGAACTTCGAAGCCGAACGCGTTGCCCACGACGGCAGCACGAGTTTCTATGAAATCCACTACATCCCCGATTTCCAGCACGGCATGGTCGAGGGCATCTTCATCGAAATGCACGACATCAGCGAACGCCGGCGCACCGAGGAGTTCGTGCTCGAAGCCAACCGCGATCTGGAAGAACGCGTGCGCGAGCGCAGTGCCGAGCTGTTCCAGAGCGAGCAGCGCTACCGGCTGATGGTCGATGCGATTCAGGACCACTGCATCTACTTCGTGGACGAAAACGGGGCGGTGACCGAATGGACCGAGAGCGCCCAGCGCCTGCACGGCCATTCCCGCACACAGATGCTGGGCAAGGCCTACACCCAGCTGCTGGCGATCGACAACGCAGGCGAGGACGAAGTGAATCCGGAACAGGTCCTGCGCCTGGCCAAGTCCCACGGCCAGTGGGAAACCCGCGGCTGGCGACTGCGCGACGACGGTTCGCGCTTCTGGGCCCACACCGTGTTGACCGCGCTGCGCAACGAAGCGGGTGAACTGCAGGGACTGTCCAGCATCACGCGCGACATGACAGCGGCCAAGAGCCTGGAGGACGTGATGAACGACCTCAACCGCGAACTCGAAAAACGCGTGGCCGAGCGCACCCAGCAACTGGTGGCGGCCAACAAGGATCTCGACGTGTTCTCGCACATGGTGTCGCACGACCTGCGCGCACCGCTGCGCCACATCGCCAGCTTTGTCAGCCTGCTGCAGGAGCAGATGGGCGAATCCAGCGACGCCCTGGCGCTGCAATACCTCAACTCGATCGCCAAGGCCAGCAAGCGCATGAGCATCATGATCGAAGGTCTGCTGGAATATGCCCGGCTCGGACGGGTGGCGATCGAGGCGCAGCCGGTGCCGCTGGCGCCGCTGCTCGACGGCGTGATTGCCCACCTGAAGCAGGAGAACCCCAACCGCTCGATCGAATGGGTGGTGGAGGAAGACCTGCCGGTCGTGCGCGGCGACGCGATGCTGCTGGCCGAAGTGTTCAGCAACATGCTGAGCAACTCCGTGAAATACACCCGCACCCGCGAACACGCCCGCATCGAAATCGGCTGGAAGGTCAACCCGGTGGGCGGACGCACCTTCTTCATCCACGACAACGGCGTCGGGTTCGATCTGGAAAAAGCCCACAACCTGTTTGTGATGTTCCAGCGCCAGCACCACTCCATGGACTTCGAGGGCACCGGCACCGGGCTGGCGCTGTCCCAGCGCATCATCGAGCGCCACGCCGGTCGCATCTGGGCCGAAACCGCCCCCGGCGAAGGCTGCACGTTCTACTTCACCCTGCCGTTCGAGGGCCTGGAACCCGAGCTGGATTTCCCCAAGTCCGCCCTCGCTGAACTGACGATCTGAGGAAGCAAGGCCCGCTGATCAGATCAGCGGGCCCGCGATGCGCGAGGTCAGCGCGGCACCAGGAAGACCGATTTTTCGTCGAGATGTATCGCCGCGTCGGTGGCGGACTGCAGCTTGAACACGATGGGATGCGAGCCACTGGCCGCACCCGGCGGCACCTGCACCCGCACGGCCAGGGTGCGCACCTCGGTCGGCAAGACATCCACCAGCGGTTCGGACGCGATCACGATGCCGTCCATGCCTTCCACGCCCAGTTGAACCACCTGCTTCGCCTCGGTGGCGTTCATGATCTGCAGGCGGAACACGTTCTCGATGCGCCCATGCTCAACCATGCGGGCGAGCGCGCCGCGGTCGCGGATCACGTCCACCTTCATCGGCACACGTCGGTAGAGGCTCACACCC
>Ga0209262_10000072_pt1 | contig 73712 bp, 106 predicted proteins | sample Lowcelwee11metaG_FD_187171 | JGI IMG/M metagenome (GOLD analysis project Ga0209262, IMG submission 187171) | Freshwater pond sediment microbial communities from the University of Edinburgh, under environmental carbon perturbations - Low... | ecosystem: Environmental > Aquatic > Freshwater >... | reverse complement strand
TGGATCAGCATATATTATATTATATTTCTTTTTCATGTCATTTTTATTATCTCCACTCATTTTTAACTACCATTCTCGATCAATGTATTTACAAAGACAACCCCTACAACAGAAATGTTTATCTCCTTGATTTGTTTCTTTAAGAGTTACCCAATCTTTAAAGCATGGTGTTCCCCCAAAATTACCAAATACCATTTTAGGATTTGTTTGATATTCTTCTTTTTTTCCACAAAAATCACATTCTTTTTCAATCAGTTCTCTTCTCATGTTTTTATACCTTTATTATTTACAAGTATATTCTTCTACTTCAATACCCTTAACCATTCTTAGCAATTTAGCTACTATGTGCCTATGACAAAACTTTTCAGGTGATTCCCAACAAAGTAAAGTACATGGAATAGAGTCTTTCAACTTGTCAATAATATACAATGGTGTTATTTCATTTTCATATAAAGTTGAAACATACTCTGTTTCATATTGTGCCTTTGATACATCCCCTTCTTTATATGCACATACTAAGGAATACCTTGGTACAAGTATGTCTAAAGTAGGAACATTAGCCCATACAGGCTTACCGTTTGAAATAGAAAAAGGGTTAGGCATTTCGGGATGCTTCTTTAAATTGTGAAAGTAGCTTGTGTATATTTTCATTTTTAACCTCTTCTTTAGTTACTTTTATTTTCTAATTTTGAATTTTCGATACCATTTAGATGCTTCCAAATAATCAGAAATTGTCAACGGTTTTGGGCAACGCTCATATGGTATTGATTCGTGTCTATAAGGTTCAATAGAACCTACCCATTTTATTCTATAACCTAATTCACATTCTTTTGGAAGTTCATCCTTTATACCTTTTCTATCAACTTTACACCCTTTACATGATTTCTTCTTTGTATTTATATTCATTTATCACCTGTTTATCTCTTCGTTTGGTTTCTCCCACGGAAACACAACCCAAGTATCCAATGATACTGTTTCAGCAGAGTAAATAGTACGATCATCTAAACTAATTGACCTGTAATAATACTGGTTTAAAAATACTACTGCCACATATTTGATTCTATGAAATCTTTTTATGGTCAATCCCTTGTGAATAATATCATCCACTAGTAGGATTTCATTTTCTATGTCATATTTTTTTAACTCTATTTCAGACAAAATAGGTATTTCTAAATGGTGTGCCAAGTGAGTAGCAACAGGATAACCACCACGCGGAATTGTGTAAATTCCCGCAAACCTTCCTTTAGGAATATCTTCGACAAGCTGATTTAACAGCCTTCCATATTCTTCGTATGAAACAAAACGTTTATTTTTGGAATTTGCTTCTCGATTGTCCAATTCTTTACTTACATATTCTTTCATATACTTACATTCCATACATTCCATTTTCATACCTCTCCTGATTCCAAGTAATTAATGAAAAATTCCATCCATAACCCTGAATTGTTTTTTGGTATTTCCAATGGATAATTTTCTGGATCAATTTCATTTTTTCGAGCATATTCTACTTCAAATTTTTTCAAGTCAACAATGGTATTCTTAACAAAATTTGCTAAAGGTATAGTTCTCATAACCCCTCCAATACTTGAAAATGTAATGCACCTGTTGACATTTCTACTACTCCAAAAGGATAGCAATCATTTGTATGTACTTCTGCACCAAGAAACAAACCTACCTTTCCACGTTCTATATCTTCAATTTTTGAAAAAGGATCAAACCAATCGTTTATTGCTTCCATTATTGCTGAAAGGGTTTCTCTACTTAAACCCATTACTCTTACTGGTTTATCGAATCGAACTATTGCATTTCTCCAATCAGCTAATTGCCTTTGAACATAAGCCTTACTATTAATATCTATAAATTTTTCCATAATTGATATTCTTAGCATGATTACTTATCCCCGTTTTTAAGTCTTAGTTTAGAGTCTGATACAGGTTTACTTTCACCCGATAAAAATAAATCTAATTGAATTAAAGCCAATGCTTCATCACAACCTTCGACCATTCTCTCTACTTTCCTCTTAAAATCTTTAAGAACTTCAAATTCAAGTTTAGTTATAACTGCAATACCGGAGTCTTGTAGTCTAATCTCTAATTCTTGTAACACTTCCGAAAATTTCATAATCCCTCCAACTCTTTGTTTATTATTTCCTTCCATTTAGTGTTAACCAATAAAGCCCTTTGAAATCTAACATCAAATTCAGGATTATATACCTTTGCCATATTATCTATTTCATCCCCATAAGTAAAGGAGTCTTCAGGTACTAATTTAGAATAGACAATAAATGTATTACGGCATTTATTTTCGAGAAATTCTTTTAAACTTTCAGAATCCATATTAATTTCTCCGCAATTACTTTATTAAGTCTTTTTCCACAATTGAAACACGATTTTTAATCGCTTCCAATTCTTTATTGACTTCTTTTAATTTTTCTATGTAGAACTTCATGGCTTTGTTTTTACCCACAATATAGCCCAAAATAAGTAAAGAACCCATCCAAATAAAAAATATAAAGTAGGTCATTAAAGTTTCCATATTTATACCCCTTTTATCAAAGATAAACCAAGAGTTACTTCAGGAAGGATATCCTCTACTCTTGCATCCCTCCATAGAATCAATTTTTTATCATCAGGTAGTACCATGCAGTATTCCACTTGGACAATCAACTTTTTAGTAAAGGATTGTCTGAATCTTGTCTTACCTGTCAAGCTAATTGGAAACTCATTTTTAGTCATTGATTTCTCCTAATTGTACTTATATACCCATGATATATTTTTGTTGAACCCGTACAAAGGAACCAACCTCTTATCTTTTTTAACAATGGGAAATACAGTACTTGCTAAAATCAAACGTTCTTTTGTAATGAAACCATTATCAAGAATGTAGAAGTCATCCTCTATATGATGGTAAACAGCAAACATATGCCCGTGAACATGACACAAGCCTATTTTATCGGATGGAAACTTTTTACTTTTTTCCAACATATCCCACATTAGAATTGCTTGACCATCGCAATCCTCTTTAAGTTTAGCATGTACTTCTTTTGCAGTAGGCCAATAATCCGATAACCCCCAATTCTCATGATCGGTAGTATAGCTAACTTTTTGTCTTACGTAGTTTACAACATCTTTTATATACTGCAAATCATCTACTGAATTGTTTAATAGCGATACAAAAATCCAACCTTCTTCACTTTGTTTTTGTCTGGCTTGCCAATTTGGTATTTTTCCCGCTTGCATATAACGCAAATCTATTACTCTTTTACAATGGGGGTTGTCCTGACTATATGGTTTACTTCTTGCAAATATCTTCTTGAACCAATCTATTATACTTTGAATTAATTTTTCCACTTAGTCCTCCAAATCTAAGATTTCCCAATCTAATAATCTACAATCCGGTTCGCCGAAAAGCGAACAGTCAAATTGAGATTTTTTAATCTGTATTTGTTTACATACAAATTCCTTACCCCATTTTACTTTTATTCGCATTCCAAATACATTTTTAAAATGTGTTTCTACAATTTGTACTTTAACTTCATTTTTAAATTCTTCCCCATGATACTTTAATAAGTATGCGTATAGATAGCATTCAACATCAGTTGATAATTTATCCGTAATTGGCTTACTCCATTGGTGTATCAACGTATTATTCACCAACATTTCTATTTTATATTTCAATGGTAATTTTTCCACTTAATCCTCCAAGTACATTTTTAATTCGTGTACTATTGAACGAAATATATAATCTTTTGCTCTTTTGTCATTGTGTTTTCTCCTTTAAGTTAATTAATAAATTCTATATCAGAACATAGAACGTCATGATGAACTACTTGTTTACTATCTTTTACAGATAATGATATTCCATAAACATGCGAAAAAGTTATAGCATCAATACTACATATACTTTTTCTTTTTGTTTTTGGATTATTCCATTTTACTTTTCTCCGTAATAATTGATTAGTAGGTATCTCGCTAAATTCAATTGTGTTCATTTCAATTCTCCTATACAATTTGTATAGCGTAGGGATTGTAACTAATGCCGTTACTAAAAACACAACAATTTTCATCATTATTCATATCTATATAAAACGTAAAAGGATCATCATTACCATAAGGTTGTATGTGTAAGCTAAAAACATTTCCATGCCAATTTGGATGATCCGGCGGCCAAATAGTTTCATCGTACTCAAATTTTATGTCTCTTACAAAACGATTGGCTTTAAACTCATTTGTTAAACGGTATAAGCTATCCTTAAACACTCTCATTTGGGTCTTAGAACTTCCCGGCAATCCCATATTATTTTTATACTTATAAGCAAAACGTACTGTTTTTTGCAATACATATAAAGTCTCAATTGCGCCCGATTCTTTATCTAAATACAATATAGGTGGAACGATATGAGTTAAATCTACCTCTTTATAATTGGTAGATTCATCATTAACTTCCTTATCGTCAAAAGATTCTACTAATTTATCTACTTCTTCATCATAGGTTGTATTTTCTCTTTCTCTTTTTTCTTTTCTAAGAGCTATATACTCGTCGAACATTTCTTTTAATCCTTCTATTTCTTTTTTATTCCCTTTCTGTATTTCACTAATCAAATCATCAAATTCTTTCATAACGGGAGGCTTATTTTTAATACTATCCTTAGTGCATCTTTGATACTCGCACTTGTCACATTCACCATCACAAGTACCATTATTACATTCGTCTGCTATATCGTCTTTTTTCTGATCTTCGTACTTTTGTGCTAAATCCAATGTGTGGTTCATACATTCTATTTCATCCTCCGTTGACCCCATTTGGCATTTGCAAGGTTTTGTTCTCCACTCACTCATAGGAGTACCCCCGCTAAAGTGATCTCCTGCATCGTGCCAATATCTTACTTTTCCTGTATCATTACATAATTCACATTTAACTCCTGTATTGTTGTTTAAATCACTCTTAACTTTTTTAGTATTAATATATTTGTTATATATCAACCAGTTTTCAAACCTTTCTAATATACCTGCTACTCCCCACAAAACCAGACAAGTTTGAATATCCTCTACTTCTTCATCTAACCATTTTTGAAATAATTTTTCATTCATATGTTTACCCTTATTAGTGGTTTGGTGCTATCCGAAACCGACTAGTTAATTTATTAGACTTCTCTTACCGTAAATTCTTCCATGAGTTCTTCTATTTTTTGTGTAGCCTGTTGTATTGCTTTGGGCCAAAGTGGACCACCATTAGGATTAATTTTAAGAACAGACACACAGCACTCAATACTTTTTCTGATTGTTTCCTGTTGTTCCCTCCAATGAATGAATTTAATTTCTTCTTGGTCACGTTGAATAGCTTTTTTAAGCTGTTCAAGTTCTAATCGTTTGTATTCAAGTTCCAAAGTTCCAATTTCATCTACTTTATTGTCCATGATATTTCCTCCTCTTGAGCTTATGATTTGCTCAATTCGTGGAGTCAGTATCGGATAGCTCACGTTTTACTCGATTTATTTTTAAGAATTATATCGACGTTTACTACATTATCTTCTTTAGAGTTGTTGGTTTCATCACAAACTATATCGTAATCGTACATTTCCTTACCCAAAGATATTCTTGATTTATATAAACCGTCTTTTCTAATACCAGAATCTACTTCAATTATTTTATCCATTTTTATTTGCCCTTATCTTTGCTAATCTTCTCTTTTGGGAAATACTTATTTTTATTTTAGATTCATCAGAATGAGTTTTACCATAAAAACTATTTTTACTGCCTTTACGTGATTTTGACATCTTCTTTTTAGTTTCTTCTGAATGCTTTTTCCCTAACATCCCTACATTATTTTCTGACATTTTCTTTTTGGTTTCTTCTGATAATTTTTTACCTAAACACCAAGGTGGTCTACCTTTTGTCGATCTACCTTTTAACTTCATATCCAACATATTATCAGCTTGAGTTCCAATAAACAAATGTTTAGGATTCACACATTTTGGATTATCGCATTTATGACATATACACATTTTCTTCTTGATTTTACCTACAAATATTTCATAAGATACTCTATGAGCAAATAATTGACCTTTATCAGTATTAAATATTCCATATCCATATCTTGTGGTATATCCTTTCCATATCCAGCAGGATTTTGTTTTCTTTATCATGGACTTAAATTTAATTATATCATTTTTATTATACATTTCTATACGTCCTTATTCGTGCCAGTCGTTCAGCATAATCGTAGATATGTAAACCTTTTGATGAAGCGATTATAGGCCCTAAATTTATGTTTAATTCATCAGCTATGTACTTCTGTAAAACAGCTATACCCGCAAGGTTAGCAGGAAAGCCATTCCACAAATCCCATGAACGAAAGTAGGGGTAGAAAATAAGGTAAGGTCTAGTCATATCATGATGTTCTTGATTGGTAGGTTTTCTTTTAAGTAGTTCATTGCAGATACTTGCATAAAGCCATTCTTCTGTAACATCATTAGGTAAAACAACCTCTTTTCTTTCCGGCATATAATCCTTAATAAAATTATAGAAAAATTCTTTCATATACTCAAAATTAAGTTCTCTTTTAATCCGCATATCAATGTGACGCAAACATGGAGGATCGGCAAGTAGGCAATCAAATGGTTCTCCCACTTGAAGTATTGCTTGATTAGTATTTGGAGTTTGCTTTAATAGTTCAATAAAATGCTGTACTTGATTCACCCATTCAGTAACGGGACTATTTATGGGAGTACCATTAGAATAAGTATTTCTTTCTCTTTTATGACCATTAATTCTACTACCATAAGTATATTGTTCTTTTTCATCAATATGATCGGTCATCAAATAAGGCATGTACTGTTCTACATAACCATTTGCAACAGGGTTTGGAATGTTCAAGTGACTTGGTATTTGAGGGAGCATCAAATCATAGGGTTCGGCGTATGGTTTTTTGATATAAATAACTACATGGTCAAACTCCATTCTTGTCTGTCCTACATATGAACCATGTTGAATTTCGTACTTGAACCCGTTGTCAAGCACGGAAGAAATACATTGAAACCAAGCATCTTCAATTGTGGTAGCTTCGATATAAATTGGTTTAAGATTCATTTTTCCTCCTTATAATGCCATCGTTTATTGTTTACTATTCTACTAATTTGATTTTGAAGTACACCAAACTTTTCACTAAGCTCTCTTTGGTTATATACCCCTTTTCTATACAATCTTTTAATTCGTTTTACATCTTTTTCTGTTAATTTTGCAGTTCCACACCGTTCTCCTCTATTAGATGTCCCATGTTTAATTTTATGTTTTTCATTTTCTTCTTTTGATACCCATGTAAGATTACACAATCTATTATCCGTATGATCTCCATTTAAGTGAGCGCACTCGTATCCTTCAATTGCACATTTACCTTTAAATGATTCAAGAACTACTCTATGTAACCATTTACTCTTTTTCTTCTTGCCTTGTTTATATAAAGTAATTTTTCTATATCCGTTTGCAGATAAACCCCCTTTTATTGTAGTAGGTTTTTCTGTTAATATTGTCGATCTTGGTTTATAGTATGATCGTACATTTCCTAAATTAGATACTTCATACAATTCTTTATAACCACGAACGCTTTTCCATTTTTCTTTCATATTTCACCAAGCGTCGGGGATATCAATCGCTTCGATGTAAACAGGTTTTAAATCCATTTTAAATTCCTTTCTTTGTTTTAATTAAGGTAGCTATTGTTTTCCAGTATGATAAATTTTTACGTAATATAGGAGCGCATTTATTTACTTTGCCATCCTTGATAACAAACCCTGCACATAAATATTTAGTAGTTACCCTGTATAAACCGTCTTTCATGCTAATATTAACACTTTTTAGAAAGGATTATTTTAATCGAAGGATAATAGACGGGATAAATCAATTTTGTTTTCTGTAAGTATTGAAAACAAACCTGTTTCTAATGAAACTATTTTTGAATGATCCAAATTCAAATCCAAATGAGTATTGATAGCTTCAATTATTTCATGTAGTATTGTACTAATAGTAGCTTGCTCACATAAATCATTTGATATTACTATTTCTTGTGTATCTGTTTTTATATATCCTGAATCACCACCCATTTCGGAACTTGCTTTTTTTAAAAGAGTATAATTGTAATTAAATATTTTTATCATTTAAATCTATCCACAATTACTATAACCACATTCGGGATTTTTACATATTCCGCAACCCCCTTCAAAAATAAAAGTTTGTAACTTACATTCAGGACATTCACTATACGTTACACATTCAACAATAGAGTAGTGTTCTTTTAATATAGAGTCTATTGCCATACCGACAGCATCAATACCGCTTTTAGCAATCCAACCGTCTTTCATCAAAGTATTTTTTCCTTGAATACCTTTCAAAGTATTTACTATTCTATCAATATTACCACCTTCTTGTAAATACAAGGATATTAAACGTCCTATGGCTTCCGTCCATGCTTTATCATCTGTACCACTTTTACCTGCATTAATAAAAAGTTCATAAGGTTTATTTTCCAAGAAAGAAAGTATTACATACCATTTTGGGTTAAATGGTATTTCAATACGCTTTGCTTCAAGAATTTTTTTACTTGGTTTTACTGCTTCTTTAAGTTCTACTTTATTTTCTTTATTTTGAACAGTAGAAGTTTGTGCTTGAATTTTTCTACTACCATCCCGATAAACAGTAAGCCCCTTACAACCCATTTCATAAGCCAGTATATAAACTTTAGATATATCTTCTATTGTTGCATTATTGGGCATATTTATGGTTTTACTTATACCCATATCTACATATTTTTGTAAACAAGCTTGCATTTTAACATGATTTTTATAATCTATTTCTGAAGAAGTAATAAAAAATTCAGGAATATCTTTATTGAATTTTAAGTATTCTTTTAGTAAATCATTACTAACATTTAAAGTAGAATCTATACACATTTTTTTATATTCAAAATCAAATATAGGTTCACACCCATTACTACAATTTGCAATTTGACTTAATGTTCCAGTAGGGGCTATTGCAAGTAAAAAACTATTTCTTCTTGCTTTAATACCATAATTAGTTTCATAAAATTCTTCATTATGTATTTTATCATAAGTAAAAACAGGGGCATTACCTTTTTCCTTACCTAACTCTATACTTGTTTTATTAGCCGTTTCATATATAAATTCCATAATTTCTTCTGCAATCTTAAAACTTTCATTCGAACCATATGTAATATGCATTTTAATAAATAAATCTGCTAATCCCATTATGCCTAACCCAATACTTCTTGTCAGTTTAGCAACTTTTTCTATTTTTTTAATTGGATAAAAATTAACATCTAAAATATTATCCAGAATTCGTACTGCAATACTAATTGTATTTTTCAATTTAGCATAATCAATAGTAGCAGAATTATTACAAGCATTGCTTATTACATGATTACTTAAATTGATACTCCCTAAATCACATGTACCATATGGTATTAAAGGGGACTCTCCACAGGGATTAGTGCTTACTATTCTTGCAATATGCTCTAAATGATTTTTTTTATTTGTAGAATCTATAAAAAATACCCCTGGTTCACCTAACTTCCAAGCATTTTCACAAATTAAATCCCACAAATATTTTGCTTTTACAGTCTTTACTATTTTATTATTCCATTCTAAATTAAAATCATTATTATCTTTTAAAGCCTGCATGAAATCATCTGTTATAGCTACTGATAAATTAAAGTGGGATAAAACTCCTTCGATATTTTTGCAAGTAATAAATTCTTCTATATCAGGATGATTAATATTTAAAATACCCATGCTTGCCCCATGTCTTACACCACCTTGTTGTATAACATTACCAAGTACATAATCAAAAATTGAAATAAAGGAAATAGGACCGCTTGATTTACCATTAGTAGTTTTGATTTTATACCCTTTAGGTCTAAGAGTACTAAAATTGGTTCCACAACCACCACCAAAAGCTTGAACATCCACCATATCTTTTAAAGTTGTAAAAATACTATCTCGACTATCTTCAATAGGTAAAACAAAACAGTTATGAATAAAAATACCATTAGCCGCAAAATTATGATATTTTTCAACTGATAAATCATAAACATCTTCTTTCCCAACATATTTAATACTAATAACTTTATGATTATCAGGTATGTAATTATTATACAAGTTAACTAGGTTATTAAAAGATTTTATACGACCATTTTTTATAAGTGTGCTTATACTCGATACTCTTTGCGGTTTATATTTATTGTAATTAAATTTTGTAAAATCCAAACCATTACTTTTCATATCATCTAATACTTTAAATACCTTTGTAAAAATAGCTTTATTAACAGTTTCCTTATTTTTCATACCATTATTTTTACTTAAAGCTTCCTTAAAATCTTTAGATCTTATACAACCTTTAGCTCTGCAATTACCTTGCATTAACTTTGATATTTTTCTTCTTCCTGATTCGGTAAACATAGCATTATGTACTTTAGCATGATAAGAATTATGCTCTGTCTTACTCATTTTCTTTAAATTTTTAGGTCTATTATCTTTATGGTTTTTATTTATATGATGAATAATAAAACCTTTTTCTATTTTATTATTTGTAAATTCTTCATATGCAAAACGTGAAGCATCTATTCTATCAGAATTAATATTTTTGTAAATTTCAAGTCTATCATGATAATATGCGTGATTAAATGGCATTACAGAATCATTAATTTTAATTTCATCTACTCGTTTATACGAACCATCCCGCATCATAACCAGATGATCGGCAGTTAATTTTATTTTGCATTCACCATTTTTAACAACATTACTATTGGAAATTCTTTTTATGCTATTAGAAAATTTAATATCATTAACAACAGATAAAGTTATTTCATAAACTTTTGCATTTTTTTTGGTTAATCTTGGATTAAAAGCCTTACCTATGCGTAACCTACCATTGTCACAACTATAAACTAAAAAATTTCTATTTGATTTTTTTGCTAAATCCCTAATTGTAAATTCCCCTTTTAAAGTATGTATAATAGTATCACCCGTTAAACATGCACTACCCATTCCTTTTTTACCTACTTTTAAATTTCTTAAAGCGGGGGAATTGGGTAAAAAATCCAAATTATGCATTAAATCATAAAATTTACTACTCCAATACTCTTGTTCTTCTTTATTTTCTACGGAAGCAAGGGCATTGGATACTCTATGACAAAGTTTAGACCAATCTTCTATTACATTATTAGATTCATCACGTTCATAATATCTTTTATTTAAAATTTTCTCTGCATTTTCAGTAAGCATTATATTTATTCTCCTTTCACTACTTCTTTTTTAAATTGCTTTTTTTGTTTTGGGCTTAATGTTGTCCAAAAACGTCTAAGCATTTTTTCTACGTTAGAACTAAAAGGTGAATTTTTAAAATAATATCCTTCATTACTTTCTACTAAAGGACCATGAATAGGATATAAATTTTTCTCTATTACTATTCCGGGAATATTTTGTCTACGCAAAAATTTTGAAATTCTACCGTTCATGTTATTCTCCTTTTTATATTTATTTGAAAATGGTGCGGAAGATGGGACTTGAACCCATACGATCATACGACCGAGAGATTTTAAGTCTCTTGCGTCTGCCTATTCCGCCACTTCCGCACATAGTTTAAATCAATCTCAATCCAGTTAAAAATTTTTCAAGTTCTTCATCAGTAATTAATTTACTACCTTCAATCCTATAAATATCCATTACTTTTTTATTAATTCTTTTTGCTAATCTAAATGCAGAAATCCCTAATTGTAATCGCAATGATTTTAGAATTAAGGCTCTTTGGCATTTAAACTTTACTACCTCCTTTACTATATCATCTTCACACATTTTATTTACCTTTTTTTAGTTTTCTGTTTTTATTTCTACTTGCTACTGATATCTTTTTCTTTGTTTTTTTCTTATCCTTACTTACGTATTTTTTTGTAAAAGTAGGCTTATGCTTTCGTGATTCAAATTTATTTGGTACTTCAATCTCTTTCGCTTTTTCTTCAATTTCTTTTCTTTCCATTACTCCATCATCTGTAATAACAGCAATATCAGATTTAATTTCTGGTATAGCATTATCTCCTACAATTAACACTTTTTGTTTTTCCATTTTTTCTTTTTGTTCCAAAACTCTACCCGCAAATCCTTTTTCATCTTCTACTACATCTTTAACATCCATTTAAACCTCCTTTAAAATGTAATCATTAAAATTTTTATTAAAATAATCCAAAGTAACCATTTCAATAATTGAATTTGAATGGCATACACCATTAAAATAATTAAATACTTTTATAAATAAAATAGTACATCCCCAATATTCTAATTCGTTATCCATTAAAATACCATATACTTCTACAACATACTCTCTTTTAAATAAAGCTTTTTCATCATCTATTGGTTTTCTAAAAACAGCGGGAAACTTCAATTTGGATATATCATGGTTAAGTATTTCCATTTATAACCTCCCAATCATTAGCTATGAGATCATCTACTTTAAATGCATAAGAAGTTTCATAAGATGTTTCAGTAGAACACATCAAAAAATACAAACCACCGTAAGGGTCTTTTCTTGCTTTAAGAAAATTATTACCCCACTTATTACGTTTAATCTTATCATTCTCTTTTATATTTTCTACTACTTCAATTATATTCATCAATGAAATTCCACTTTAAAATTACCCGTTACATTTACACTATAATTATGAACTGTCATTTTCAAGCCTGCTATCTCACATAAATTTTTTATTTCCTGCAATGCCCCCTTGAACATTTGTTCTATCATTATTTTAGTAAATTCATTTACCTGTTCTGCACTCATTACTTTTGCCATTGCCATATACACATTTAATATAGCAACTGGATTACCTAAATTATTTAATTCAGACAGATTACTATTTATAAGATTACGCAATTCTTCATTGGTTACTTCTTCCCCTACTGTAAATCCAAATGAATCTGTAAGAAATAACCCACCTGCTTGACCTACTACTTGTGATAATTCATAATCAGACATTTCACGCATTGTCATTTCTTCATACCTCCATTTTTTTGCTACTGGTTTTTTGAATAGATTTTTAATTTTATTAAACATACTACCTCATTAAGTATCTATAGCATTTTTAGAATGTACCAATAGTACTTCCCCTTCATCCATTAAAGCTGATACTACATCTATCACATTATCCAAAAACTTTTTATCGGATGCCCTGTAATGTTCAATACCTTCTGCTAAAGAATCCTCTACTTTAAACATTATAATATGTAATTCTTGATCCACAACAGCGGCATTAGTTTTCATATATAACCTCCTTACCACATAAACATACTACTTTACCATGTTTTTGGTTAATAGCAGTACCATACCATCTAAAAATATGACAATCTTCTTTACATTTTTTAGTAGGATTAAGCCAATCATAAACTATTTTTTTAACTTCTTCACTCATAGCCATACATTTTACCTTTCAAAAAATTTTATTTTTTCATTATTCCATAAAGAATCTTTTACTCTAACCCCATTATCAGCATACTTTAATGCTATAAAATACAAATCTTCACTTTCTATTTTACCTTGAATGAATTCCTTAACATATTTTCCACTTCTTAATTTATACTTTTTCAATACATGAATGACTTTACCTTTAGGATTTATTATTGAACCAATGCTTTCATTTTCAAATTCCCAATTGTATTCTGTTACTAAACTCCTTTCGTTTGCTGTTTCTGTTATAACATGATTTTTAAAATACACTTTTATACCATAGTCTTTCAAAAACTTATACATACCCTTACTAATACATACACTATTACGTTTCATTTTTCTACCTCCTTATACTTTTTCTGGTAATAGGTTTAAATTTCCTTACAAGTAGTCAACCATGAAAGTTTTTTATCCCAATCTATTTCTATTCCATTTGGAATATCAAGAGAACCAAAATTTGTATGACAATGTAAATGATGATTCCAATCCGGGTTATCATCCCCTTGTATATTCTTTTCTATTTGATTCCAAAGTTCAGGATATTTTTTTGATGCTTGATTCCTTAACACATTTTTAATTCCGTTAGAAACCAATACAGTAGTAGTTGGAAGTGCTTCTATTACCCATGCAAAAAAGAAAAAATTTCTTTCCCAATCAAATACACCTTGTATAAGACTTCTACCTTTTTGTGGATTATTCCATATATGAATAATTTCTTTTTGAAACATGGAATAACCTTTTTCCTTAGACCTTGATTGATCCATCCAATAAGGTATATATTGAGTACGATTATATTTAAAAGTAAAATAATTGAAATCTACTTTAGTACCGCTTGCATGGGAAGCATGACCAGTAGCAGTAGTACCATCAAAAGAACAGCCATCCCCTATGGATAATCTTCTATCTACTCTTTCAGGAAATCTTTTCCACAAAGGTATTGATATTGCCTCTATTAGCATTCTTGTTTGTAAAGTACAATATTGAGAACCCATGTTTCCCGCATAACAGAAACAATTGTTTGCATGTTCCCCCATTTTAAAAGACACAATTCTACTAAGTTCTTTAACTGTTGGAATTGTAGTATATAAGTCTCTTAAAGTTTTTATTTTCATTGCTATTCTCCTTTTATAAAAATAGCCGCCGATAAAACAGTAACCCACATATTTTTTATACCCAAAGAGGATTGACAAATGCTTTCTGAATTTACTATCTTGCCGGACATTTCATAAATTTCACGTCTTGAATCATAATCCTTATCAGGGTCAAACTCTATCCCTAAAGTATTAGCCAACATAGATGCCGCTAAATCTTCCGCATAATCCCCTGCTTCTTTTTCAGTCTGTCCAAATCCATGATGTTCTGATAAATAACCATACTTACCTTTTTCAGCCGGTAAAGCTAAACCAATACTTGCTACTACTCTACGATCATGTTCACTTGTTTGTTCCCTTGCCATTACACAATGCGTAATCATTCCATCATGTAATTTTTTCAATCCTTCTTCTTTTTGTAATATGCAACAATGCGGTGGAAATATAGATGATACTTGTACTAAATTCAAATGAGAAATTTTAGCATGGTAAAGAGCGTTTTCAAACGATGCTAATTTTTCTTTATTTACTCCTACTCCTTTTGTAAGAAACATGTATTTTGGTATATACATTTTATTCCCTTTCAGCAATGAGTAAATGCAATTTGAATTTCATCGAATAATTTTTTCCAACTATCCTCTTTTAACAATTTTTCATAATCATCATACATTCTCGAAAATACATTTTCAGGAAAACCTTTTTTAACACGCCTTTCATAACATATGGTTTTTGGAGTATTAAAAAATCTACCATACATGCAATAATTAAATTCATTACACATTTTGCGATAGTTTTCCATTATAGGTATTTGTAAATTAGTAGCATCCACTACTATATCATTTCCTCTTAACATATTTGCTCTAATAATTGTATTTGCCGTTGCCCTTGCAAACAATTCTGTTTTATCGTCATAAATACTACCTAATGCCAAACGTATATCATCCAAACATATAATTTGAGTATCATAAAAATATTCATTTACATAAGTACTTTTACCGCATCCCGGAATTCCTATCATCAAAGTTAAATTCATTTTTACTCCTTTCTATTTTTAAATGGTGGACCTTTCAGGACTTGAACCTGAAACCTTCAGATTATGAGTCTGCCGCTCTAACCATTTGAGCTAAAGGTCCACATAAAAAGTACACAGGGTGTTTCCCAATTACCCTACCAAACCCTGTAACGTAGAGGAGAATGGAGGTTTACGGATTTTTTTTACGCATTGTAACCCGTAAACTTTCCGATTGGGAACACGGTGAGATGAATTTACAATGCAACCTTTTTAAGGAAATACTTTTAAAGTAGTATTATTTTTTAAATAGAGAGGATGTTTAGGCATATTATTTTTAGTAGTACCAAAACAATAAATTGTACTATTAATTAATTCCAGTATTTCATAAACCCTGTTATGAATCAATCCACCATTGCCACAAGCTAAAACAATTAGATCGCTTTCCTTAACATATTTTTCAATATAATAATCATTTAATTTGCCAATGACTTTATTTCTATTAACACTTTTTAAAATAATTGGATCAGTACCAATAATTGAAAATATGTTCAGCATATGTATATGTCCAAAATCAAATTTTTTCGCAAAATACTTACATCGTCTAACAGTATTATCATCCTTATATTCATCGGCAATGGAAGGATTTAAACCAATAAAAGAAATTACTTTTTCATTGTTACTAATACTACTTTTTAAAACATAACGATAATTTTTACTTTTATCAAATATACAATTATTTATTTTTTCTACTTTCATCATATTATTCTAATTCTTTTAATATTTCTTTAATATGATTAATTACTCTTTCATCAAATTTTTTACGATCTTCTTCTGATAACTTGTTATACTCATTTTCAAAATACTGCCATTGACAACAAGAACGTAATGCTTCTACTTTTACTTTATATGGATTAAAATAAAAAGGGAAAAGTTTACATGCTTCCGGCCTTTCTTCATAAATACTACATTCCATTTCTTTAGTAAGATACTTACATTTAGTTACTTCACAACAATGCCTGAAACAATTTAAACAAATATTAAATTCCTTTTTCTTTTTTTCAATCCAGACTATACCATTACAATTATTACAAAGCATGTAAGAATTAATCCCTCTTACTTCATCATCATAGATTTTGGAATTATAAATATCTCTTTTACTGCAAGTACATTCATTTCCATTTTTTAAATTATCTCTTTTTTGTTGTTGTTTTTCTTTATACTTCTTTATTGCTTTCTCCGAAGAATAAGGTTCTTGACTTTCTTTTAATTTATTACCTATTAATGATATAAGTTCATTAGGATTGTTTGCAGATAATTTATTCATTACTTTCTCCTTTTTAAATTACTTAAATGTTTGTCAAATAACATTCTAAGTCTGATTAATTCAGAACTACATCGCATAACAATATCATGATGCAAAGTATCTGAATATAGTTTAGTTAACACTTTTGCTTTCTTTATAACCTTAACATATTTTTCTTTCCTAACCGTCTTGCCTTTTCTTGTCATTCTAAAATCCTTATCATATATGATAATGATACCGTAATCAGAATTGATTAGATTATCTAAACATACTTGATAAAGATTTTCAGGGATACCGAAGTAGAATTTATTCGGCATGTATTTATTACCATTTTTATAAATCATATGTTTCTTTTTCTTACTTTCATTTAGTATGTCCTGCCTACTATTTTTAATCTCTACTTCCAGAATTTCCTTACCATTATCTAAAAGTATGTCGCTGTTAAAACTACCTACTTCAGTAGCGATATACAAGTAGCGTTTCTTGAATCGGTAATGGTGTAATACTTTTGTTTTCATTTCATTACTATTCATAAAATTAGTATCCTTTCTACTAAAGTAATTATTTTGATTTTTTTTCGATGGGCGATACAGACTACCTCTCTCCTCCCTCTAACAACTAATGTGGATATAATATATACGGTGTCCCTTTCGGTTTTTTATGTTTATAACATATATAGGGATAATCGTTTTTAATCGTTTCTGGCATATATGTTTTTAACACTTTTAAAACTAGTAAGAAAAAACCATACTACTTCGATATTCGGGGACAATATGAAATTTAGGGTTTAATTCTTAGTAGCATCGAAGAAATGGAAAAAGTGTTAAGGGTTTTATGCGTTTTTCATTTTGAAAGGTGGGAAATATGATACGTTTTAATGAAAAGTACAGGGGAATAGCGGATGAATCTGATCCGCGTACATGGATTGACGATTGTTTAGTAGATACTCTTGATTTACTTCCCATTAAAAGGAAATTTGATTACATAAGAATACCTTTTATATGGGACAAACAAGAAACTTACTTTCAAATGTATACAGTAAATAAAACGATGCGAAAATCAAGAGGGGTATTCAATTACCTACTTTCCATTGTTTATTTACCGAAACCCAAAACTGACAAAAAGGCAATCAAGATTCAAAATAGAATTGAAAGAAAAATGAGAGAAATTTATCCCGTAGTTAATACTTACTTTTTATACAGGGATGTAGGACAGGATAAGCGTTACCATTTTCATTGTTACATATTTTCTTCCCCTAAAGAGATATTTGAATTTACGGATCAATTAAAATTCAAATTGGGTAGAAAAAAGTATCGAATCCATTACAGCTATCATTCCATACCGAATATCGAATACCAGACAGGCTACTTTGGTAAACCAATAGCGAAAGAATATAATGTTGACCGTAAAGACCTTTGGAATAATGAAAAAGTAATTTTGAATTTATATAAGAGTAATTTTGAAATACCTACTTCGCCACGATGCAAATTTATGTATTATGGATTAAGAGTAAATACGGATTTCATACATAGTAAAATACCAAAAGAAATCATAAATCAATTAAACAATGAAGAATTATTCTTTCCAAGAAGTAGAATTACTTTCAAATTTCAAGGGGATAAATTTTGTGGTCAAATTGAGGGTTTTAAACACCTACTTAAAAGTGAGAAACTACATTTCAAATGTAATGCGGCCATACTCGTTTATCATACGGATAAACATCAAGGTAAAGAAGGGGCTTTATACTTCGATGCTTTCTTTGAAAATGATAATTACAAAAACTACTTTATTTTCAAAAATTATGTTTTGAGTATATTCCTACCTGATAACCCAAGAAATCTACGCTATATGACCGTGGAATATACTCATTTGAATTGTCGTATTAAAAAACACTTTCCCAATAAATACATGTTCAAGAATTTAAAGCGATTAGGCATGTTAGAAGTAATTAGACGATTAGTAGGTAATACGAAAACATTGAATACCAGTAGCATAAATATGATACTTAAAAAGACAGTTTGGGAAAAACATAAATCTCTTTTTAAATTAGTAGGTAATAAAAAAGTAAAATGGTTAAAACATTACAATACGGTTTTCAAGCTACATGTACGATATAAAAACTTCAAAGAAATGCAGACCATAGCGTGTAAATTACAGAATGAGTTTAAATTTTATGATGTAGAATCGTGGTTTTGCATTACGGCTTTAAATCTGGATGGGTTATCCATATCGGGAGTAGTAAAGACTAAGTATTACCAAACTGTTAAAATGCTACTCAATAGAAGATTTTTTCTACCAGATGAAGAATATATGGAAAAACACGATTTAATATTCAAAGTAAAACTGCATAGCTCTTATGAAATCAAGAAATTCAGGATACACGAAAAAGTATCCTGCGGCGCACTAATGCCAATGGAACCCATACTGGTAAACAATTACGATTATTTATTCCAAAAGGCCAACAGGCGATATCTATACAAAACATGAACATCATATACTATAAAAAAGTAATGATAGAGTTAATAGATGGATTTATGCAATGGAAGCATAAATCTTTTATAGAATTATGCTACCCATCAAGAATAGCATTCTATGGGAGAGAAGATAGAAAAGAAGTATTGGCTTTATCATATAGTAGATTATTAAGAATATTTAAATCTTTTGAGCATGAATTATTTTATACTGCTTTTAGTACCGAACCTTCCATCTATAATTTTAATTCTGGATTTCTTTGTCCTTTTTGCATAGTACATAAGTATTGCTATAAATGTACCTTTGCCAATAGGCATGGTTCTTGTTTAGATTCAAAATCAGATTACAATTTTATACATAGGACAATTAAAAAAAGACATGATGTAAATTGGTTTACTTATTTACATAAAGAAATTACTACTCAATTATGTGATATATTCGATAGACTTGAAAATGAAAATTTACATACTTGTACTGTTTCAAAACGTAGAAGAAACAATCTAAGAAAATAGTAATGGCGTGTACTAATGAAAGCTACACGCCATTATTGTTTTTAAATACTACTTATTTTTCTTCTTCAATTTGGTTTCATACAAATCGGAAGCCCATTTTTTAAGTTTACCATCAGACTCTACTTTGGAAAGAATAAATCGTATATCTTCCTTGGTGAGTAAATCTTCTTCGGATCTAAGCAATTGGTACTTTTCCTGATCGCTTATACTTCTACTCATTATATCCTGAATACGAATATTGATTTTAGTAGTATCAGAAAGTTCTTTTACAAAAGTAGAGGAGCTATCATCTTTACCAGATTTTTTACCATAAGCCGCAAACTTACTAATGGTAATACGTTCATATTCTTCTATTGCATCAGTATCCTCCATTATTTTTTCACCTTTACTTGGAGGTATCAATTCCAACATTCCATTTCTGATATTGCGTCTAAGATCATCACAATCCATTAATGTTTTATGACTTGCTTGTTTTGAAATATCAATGGGAATCCACGTTTTAGGAATAAGAATTAAATCAGGATCACCATTTGCTCGAAAGTATTGAATAGTAACATCGCCTCTTGGTTCGGACCTATTCAATATAAAAATAGGAAGTTTGTTTTCAATAAGTACATCAAGGTTAAGGTTGTCTTCTGTAATGTCTTCTTTTTTAATTGCTGTTTCAGTCATAGCTAATCTCCTTTTAAATAATGGTTAATGATTTTCTTCGAGAATAAAAAGTTAAAAAATTCACCAAAAAATTTATATGAACTTATTAACACAATAATCATCGGATACTTTAACAAATGATCCGGTATCATACATTCATTTTCTATGCATTGAAGCAATTTTTTACGTTTGCTACATTCTTTTTCATTTTTAATACATTCTTCTTTTATATAGCCACAATTTTTACAAGTTTCAACTTTATTAATATTTTCCTTTATTAAAATTTCTAAAGCATCCCATTTTTTACCTACGGTAATCCCAAAAATCAATTTAAGTAATCTTTTTTTAGGTATGTCTTTCGTAATCATTATATGTGAAATTGGGATACGTGATTTAAGTCTTGGTTTCATACTTAATATACACGATGTCCCAATTATAACAGGGGAGTTATACTGACATATTTTTAAACTACAATCTTTAACACTTTTTCTGAAATAAGGACAAATGAAATTTTCTACTGATTCAATCATTTTTACTTTTGGGTATTGTATATCATCTATTAACAATTTTGATTGTAAAGAAAGTAATATTTTTATTATGTTTTCATTTAATAACTTTTCTTTCAATTCATTACTTATTTCATTTTTATGTAGCTTTGTTTCTAAAATGCAAAAGGGGTGTCTTTCCCCTTCACAATCAATCCAATTATCATAACAGAAATCATGCAATAAACATTTACCTTGTTTGCTAATACTAAAAATAGCTTTGAGCGAGAGTTCTTGAAGTGAGCTATATTCATCCATTTAGTAAACCTTTAATTTATTTTGTAATTGTTTGAGTGTTTTAAATGGTCCTACATTTTCATTGGAATCTTTAGGGTAGAAAAACCATCCTGTTTTCTCTTTACAAACCCCACCTACTTCCTCCTTAGTGTACCATCCTTTTTCATTCCTTATCCATCCATCTTTCATATTACTTTTCTTTCTTTAAGTTTTTTGTAAATTGGTAATCCACTTTGTAAAATACTTAGATTGTTTTTTTCAATTACATGATGCATCAACATGCAGTCTGCAAAATGTTTATCCTTTAGCAAGTAACCCAATTTTTTAAAATACTCTATTACTAAATCATACTTAACACTTTTACCATTTACTTTTAGCATTCGTTTCCATGAATTTGTTAAAGGGGAAATTTGCTTGTTCATTTGAAGACAAGCAAATACAAAACAAAAAATAGACATATTCATTTTTTCAGGACTTATGCCTCTTGTAATTCTACGTGCAACATACCTTTCAATTATTACTTTGTCTACTGGTTTTATATAAAGTTTTGCTATTTTATAAAATGAATTAATCGAATCTATATTTATTTGCAGTTTAGAAATATATGGATTATAGCAAAAATATATAGGTTTATTGTCTTTTATATAGGCTAATGCGAATGTTTTCATGCCTGGATCAATTGATAGTATCATTTTATTCCTTAATTTAGGTATATGTATTTTAAAATTAAATACTCTTAACACTTTTTCAATATTAACAATATAGGTGTTTATTATGAACATAATAAAAATTAAATTAGGTAAAAATGAGTATGCTTTAAACTATAAAGGGGAATTGTTTAAAGTGAATTCTGATGGCAGTATAGGTAAACGTAAGTTTTATTACTCTGATCACCTTTGGTTTACTGATGATGGTGAGGAAACTGAATCAATTTGGCCTATTCATTCCAAAGTTATAAAAGCTATTAAGCAATTGGAAGAAATGGAAAGGAACAAACCAAAGGAAGAAAAAATACCTGAAAAAAAGGTAGAACCAAAAATAGATGAAGAAACAGAAAATATTAAAGAGCAAATAGAAGAAAAACAACAAGAGCAAAAAATAAATGAAGTAAAAGAAAAAAGAGATATTAAAAAATTAAAAGAAGATAAGGAGTTTATTGATAGAAAAGATATCAAGATTAGTAAAATGAAACATCTTGATTATTTCATTGTCAATGTTCAAATTGGTAAAAAGAAATTTTCTGCATATGTGAAACCATTACCGAATAATACATGGGTTGTTCAACAAATGAAAGGTAGTAAGTTGGAAACCCTTATTGGTAACTTTGAAACTTCGGAAAGTGCTATTAAACATTTTGCGGATACATTGTATAAACAATTAGAAATAAAACATTTGGAAGAAACAAGAAAAGGTGGACAATTCAGAGGAAAACAATGGAATTGGAAAGTAGGGGAAAGAATAATTACACAAGAATATGGTAAATATTTAATAGGGACTATTGAAAGAGTAATAAATGATTTTATTCTTGAAAGGATAGGTAAAATAGTACAAAGCAAAATATTAGTAAGATACGATATAAATCCCGATGCCCTTATTGAAGTAGATGCAACAGGGGATCATATAGTAGGTCGGGCAGTCGATACTAATAACCCTAAAGCCATACCCCCCGAACAAATTCATTTTTGGTTAAAAGATGATCAAGAAGCTAAACAAACATTAAAACAGGATTACGATATAGTTATTGATCCAAAAAATTTTGATACAAAACTCCATGATACTTGTAAACAAAATTTAATAAATTTATTGGATACTATTCGTACTTATGTGAAAGACAAATATATGGGGGATGCAGTTTTATATTATGCCCGTACTGAAAAAATAACCATAAACTCCATGGGTAGTTTAGGTGTTTATTGGGAATACTCCGATGGTATTGCTATAAGGTATAATGAATTACTAAATGTAGCTACTTTTGATGAAGCATCTAAAACATTAGTACATGAAGTATTGCATTACAGATTTGTTCCTGTAAAATCCAAATTGAAAAAATGGTTAAAAGATAATATACTTCAAATACTAAATATAGATAAATATCCAAACCCTTATGATATTAAACCAGAAGTAGTAAAAAAATGGTTGAAAATGTATTTTATGCCCAATAAAGAAATCGATTCAAATCAAATAAGATTATGGTTTAGAGTATGGCGAAATAATTTTAGAATTCATGATGAATTATACGCTCTTACTCATTTTTATGAAACTCCTTCTGCCTTGCTTTCAGTAAAAGCAATGGGCAAAAAATTTGAAATTCAGCAATCGGATATATTAGCAAAGGCTATATATAAAAATTTTAGCACTATTATAACTAAGTAGTTAAAAAGAGAGGACAGAGGTTAGCTCCCTTTTTCATATTGCCTTATTCAATTTGAATTACTCTCTTTTTATATAATTTCAATCTAATAAGGGGATTGATATGAAAACTTGTAGTGTAAAAAATTGTAATAATAAGTACTATTCAAAAAAGTATTGTAAAAAACATTATCAACATATTTATAGATATGGTAAAATTTTAGACAATAAAATAAAATACGAATTTTGTAAAGTAGAAAATTGTAATGGAAAACATTGTTCAAAAGGATATTGTAAAAGGCATTACGAACAAATTAAAAAATATGGTAAAATAAAACCATTTAAAATAAAATATGAAAAATGTAAAATAAAAGATTGTAATGGAAAACATCGTTCAAAAGGTTATTGCCAAAAACATTATAACCAATTATTAGTATATGGTGAAATTTTAAAAAGAACAAGAATTGATAAAAATGAAGTAGTATTTTCTGAATATTATTGTGGTATATGGCTTTATAATAAAGAATGTAAAAAAGTAGCTTATACAATAATTGATAAAGATGACTACGATAAAATAAAAGATTATAAATGGACTAAAATGAATAATGGATATATACGTAATATGAAAAATAAAAAATTTTTACATCAATTGATAAAGGATTCTAAAAATATAGATCATATTAATGGAAATACTCTTGATAATAGAAAATGTAATTTAAGAAAATGTAATATAAGTGAAAATACAAGAAATTCTAAAATACCTAAAAATAATACTTCAGGGTATAAAGGTGTAAGTTGGAATTATAATAAATGGAGAGCTACAATATTTATAAATAATAAAAATATTGTAATAGGTAGGTTCAATAATAAATTAGATGCCGCATTAGCTTATAATAAAGCCGCTAAAAAATATTTTGGGGAATTTTCAAGGTTAAATAAAATATGAAAACTATTGCATTATTTGATACTCCTTTTTCATACAATTTAAAATATATAGCTAAAAAAGTAAAGGTTATTATAGACAGAAAACCTTTAACTTTTATTGTAAAAAAGGTTAATGCTAATTTTACATTAAAAGATGGAAGGGAAGTAAAAGTAGAATTAAAGCCTATTGTGTATAGGTTTCCAAGCAAAGTTGATTTCAAAAAATTCAATGTTATAATTGACAAATTGTTAGGCCATAGACATCATTATGTAGTTATGTATGAAATAAATTTTACCATTGATAATAGCAGATTCGATAAAGACAAGAAAAACGATAAGGATATTTTTAGTTTATTTGCTACTTTGTTGAATATTATCAAAAAAGCTAAAAGTAAATTGAATATATACTTTTTGATGTTTGGAGTTGTTGATGATGAATTGATTAATAGTAGAAAAGATTTATACGAAACAATGGTTAATGCATTACGTAAAAAATTTAATTTTAAGTATAAGTATCGTATGCAAAATGATTCCAAGGATTATTGGGTTTTGCTTGATCCTGATATGTTAAAAGAAAAAGGTACATTACTTTCCAAACAGTTGGATTCTACCCCATTTAAAATAACCAGTAGTGAAAAACAATTTATACTAAAAAGGAGAGAACAATGGCAAATTCAATAAATCTCAAATGGATTACGACGTTAATCAAGGATTTGGGAACGCAATCCCGTAGGTGTATTGCACAAGAAATCGAAAAGGAATTCACTTTTGAATCTTTTTCAGAAGGGGAATTACTTATTGAGGCAGGTGTTACAGATGTACTTCTTACAGGGGAATTTGATATACTGTTTGCCATGGCATCCAGTCCTTTTGAAGTAAAAGTAGGTGACATTGCAAATACAGCAATTACTACTAAATTATTTTCTTTTGAGAATATTGCTACTGCTACTATTTTTTATTTTGGTAATCCTAATCTCATTGACATGAAGATTCAATATGTAGCCGCCAAGAGTGCTTAATTAAATTAAAAGGATAAAACAATGTTCAAGATTACAGCAAGTGAGAAACAACTAATTCTGAAACGTAGAAAAATACAAGCTAATCTTGATGCAATAATGAAATCAGGATTAGGGGATTGGGTGAAAACTTATCAAGAATTACGTAAAACAGGTAATGTAAAAGATGCTAAACAAATAAAAAAGAATATAGATAAAGAAATAAAAAAGAATAAATTAAATTCTGATGATGTTTACTTTTATTATGGTGATCCCGATAAAAGGTAATATATGACTATTTTAGACCCTATTGCTACTTCAATGTGTGAAAGTATCAATTCAGAATTGGATTCTACTGCTAAAGCTGTTGAAACATCATGGAAGACTACCAAGAAAACAAGACGCAATTTGAATAAAATGCTTAAAGATTTAAATGCTTCCGATGATTTTAATGATAAACTAAAAGAATTGTCTGATTTAAAACAACCAACACCCGAAGAAATACTTGCTCATATTCAGGCATGTAGTTGTTTTAAAACTAATGATATGTTTAGAAGTGCTACTAGTATTGTTTTACAATTATCGAAAGGTGTAACTGATACTTTAAGTGGTGTAATCGAATCTTCAGCTAATCCTGAAATGCTCATTGCTAAAGCATTAAAGAATTATGAAGGTTTGATAAAAGGTGCGGGTATACCTGATATGATGAAAGAGTTTCCAAAAATAGTAGAATGCCTTACTTCTTTTTGTGGTAGAAATGTAAGTGACAAAGTTGATGCAACAGATCAATATTTAAACGATATGTATATCAATTCTGATGGGACAGTACAAATAACAAGACTTTGCGGGGTGAATAATACTTCATCGCAAGCTACTGCAAATATTTTTACTGCTTATGATGAAATAGAAAATCAATATAGTAAAAGTATTGATTCATTAAAAAGTATTTTTTAAGGAGAAAATTTGAGAACTGGTGCTATTAATTTTAGTAATACTCGCGCAAGAAATGTAGGAATTTCACAAACTACACCACCACTTGCGGAATTTGAAATGAAAAAAGCTGCACAAGCAGGAGACAATGCGTACAATATTAATTCACCAGAATGTTTATTATATAAATATAGTAGAACAGGTAGAAAATGCTCCTGTTTGGAATGGGTTGGAACACAAGGGGAAGATGATTCTGCAAATGCATTTGATATAGATGCGCCTGTAATAATCATTGATGAAAAAGAAGATGATTTACCGGATTGTACTACTGGAACAGATAGAGAAGAACAAGCTGTAAATGAAACATTAGAATTACTTCAAGCACCCAAAGATATTTGCCCTATATGCTATGCTACGGGTATTGCCGGTAATTATCGTTTGATAAACTCCTTTCAAATAACATTCGATGTTACTTTTTTAAGAGACACAAAAAAATTAGTAAAAAATGAAGTTTCCATAGTACAAGGCAGACCTTATTATTTTGTTCCAAATACTTCAAAGGCAAGTCTGATTTATACAATCGATTTGCCTTTATACTTTTTAAATGTAGATAAAATATGCTATATTGATAAAGAAAGTAAATCATATATCCCTATGGATTATACGGATATTTATATTGGAGTACATCAAGGAACAAGAAGTAGATTCGATACAGTAGATTTGCAAACATTATTAAATTTGAATACCAAAGTGGATATTGAATTTAAAGTAAGAAAAGAAGTGTATGGTTTCTTCTTACGTTTAAATAATGGTTCTCCTTCTATTGGAGTAAATTTAGAGAATATAACGGATAGAATTGAAAGTGGTGAATATGATTACTTTGATACAATTAATGCAATGATTGATTCCAGAGAATCAGTTTCTACCAAGGATATTTTAAAAGATACAAGATATAATATATATTGGAAAATAGAAAGCGTATTGCAAAAAAATGCATTGAAAAAAGATATTGGTAAAGAATGTGCATTACGTAGAGTGAAAGAATTTGAGGTTCAAGCAATAATACCATAATAAAAAAGAGAAAAATAGTATGTTTAAAATTACTGCTAAAGAAAAACAATTTATTTTGAAACGTAGACAAGTAATTTCTAAAATTTCAAAAATAACAAAAATATCAAAAAACAAATTACCTGATGGATGGTATTATTTAGGAGAACCTTATTATTCAATAGTAGAATATACGAATAGAGGTATAGGTACGCATTTAAAAGAAGTAGTGGTTACTTTACCTAAAGAAGATTCCTCTGATCATGGTAAAAGTATTTATGTATTTTTACGTGGGGAAAATAATACATCATTAGATTTTAAAAAATTTACAGATATTAAAAATGCAAATAATTATGCATTAGAATTAATGAACAAAAATTCTATATAATTTAATGAAAGGGTAACTATATGTTTAAGATTACAGCTAAAGAAAAAGAATTGTTACTTAAAAGTAGAAAAAAGGTAACTGCTTATAATGGTGTAGTTTCTGTAGAAGAAAATAAAGAAGTAAAAAATGCTATACAATGGGAAACTATTAATGGAAGCTATTTCCCTTGTGCGCGTACTATCCCTAGATTGCCGGAAGGGGTTTATCAAGCAATAACTTCAATGAAAGGCCCATTTTTACAAGAGAAAAGTTTTCCTACTGACAATCTTCTACGTTTTAATGATCCTACTCATAATGAAATAATTAAAGAGATTGATAATTTTTGGGGTTTGAAAAAGAATTATGATAATTTTGGTTTTATACACAAGCGGGCTTTACTAATGCATGGACCGGCAGGTTGCTTGGATAAAGATACTTTTATACAATATGAAGTAAGAAATGAAGATGGTACACGTATTAATCATAAAGGAGGTACTATATCTAAACTTTATAAAAGATTTAATGGATTTAAATTAAAAGTAAAAATGCCTAATGGAGGTTTTAGATATGAAAAGTATGATCCTGATTTAAAGTATTATGCTTCTTCAATAGATGAAAATGGACATATTTTTAAAAATGAAATAGAAGCAGTAGTTTATTCAGGAAAGAAAAATTGTTTTAAAGTATTTACGGATAGTGGTGATTCTATTGTAGCCACAGAGGATCACAAATTTTATGTGGGTAAAGGTAAATATAAGTCATTAAAAAATTTAAAAATTGGTTCTACTATATTTATACAATCGGATACAGCACATAGAGTAAAAAATAATAATGGACGTAAAAATAGGTATAACAAAGAATTTTACGTTAAATACCACCCATATGCCCCTACTAAAATAGTTTCGAATAGTAGTGGTGACTATGAATATAAACGCTTAATAGAGTATAGAGCTAAAATAGAAGCTAAATTAAATCAACTGGAATTATATGAATATATTAATAGACTAAATAATAATGAACTTGATGATTTAATATTTTTACCAGTAGGGGTACATATCCACCATAAAGATGAAAACCCTAACAATAATAAAATGTCTAATTTGGAAATAATGGATGGTAAAAAACATAATGGTAATCATTCAAAAGAAACATTAAAATATGTAGGAATTGAAACAAAAATTGTAAAAATTAAACCTGTTGGGGAAAGAAAAACTTATGATATATCAATGGCTGATCCATATAATAATTTTGTAGCTAATAATATCATTGTTCATAATTCTGGTAAGTCTTGTATTTCTAAAATAGTAACTCAAGATGTTATTAAACGTGGTAATGTAGTAATAAATTGCGATAATATTTATACACTTGTACCTGTACTTCATATGTTCAGACAAGTAGAACCTAATCGACAAGTACTAGTACTTTTAGAAGATATAGATTCAATAGATGGACAACATAAATTGTTGTCCTTATTGGATGGAGAGGATACCGTAAATAATATATTTTATTTATGTACTACAAATTACATGGATAGAATTGAAGAACGTATTATTAGGCCGGGGAGATTCGATAGAAAAATAAAAGTACTACATCCACCAAAAGCAGGTAGAATTGCATTTTTAAAAGATAAACTTGGAGATTCACCTGATGTAATGGATTTGGCAAATCGTACTAAGGGCTTTAGTTTTGCCAGTTTAAGAGAATTACTAATTGGTATATATTGTAATAAACAAAAACCAGAAAAAGTAATAGAACGATTACTGAATAAAGGTGCTGAAAGTATTACAGCTTCAATAAAAGAAGAATCTATAATGGATGAAAAAATAAAACATGCTATCAAGGCTATTAAAAAATGAAAATATCAGATTACATAAGTGAAGTAGATTCACTTGATCCAATAACATATTTTAAATTTTTAGAAAATGCTGTTAAAGGTTCTATGCGTGTTTTTGTATTAGGAAAAACGCATGGTAAACCTATATTTTTATTAACCCCTGAAAAAATTAAAAAGAAATTACCTAATGTTCTTTTTTGTGCAGGATTTCATGGGGAAGAAATAGCGGGATGTTGGGCTATATTGCGTTTCATAGAAGAATACTACTCCTACTATAAAGATTACGCAAATATATCTTTTATGCCTGTTGCTAATCCTATTGGATTCCTTAATTTTAAAAGAAATGATAAAGAATCAAAAAGTCCAAATACATTTTTACATGAAAAAAATATAGCAATAGAGACAAAAATAATACTTAAAAATTTAGATACTATATTAAAATTAGGTAAAAATTGCATAGTATCATTACATGAAGATGCAGACGAAATGTATTGCTACTGTTATGGGTATGAAAGAAGAAATAAACCGGGGAAATTTTCATATGTAATACGGAAAGCACTTACGGATTTTCTACCTTTAATAAAAGATCAAAATGTAAATGTGACAAAAGATTTACAAGGTAATATTCTGAAAATTAGAAAAGGTATAATTTTTCGTTTTCATGATGGTAGTTTTGAAGATTTACTTTTTAGAAAAGGTATACCTTATGTAGGTGTAAGTGAAACCCCTGTTAAAGCAAATTTTGAATTAAGAATAGAAGGTGCTATGAATGTAATTAAAAGTACAATAGAATTTATAACGGGTACAGAAATAATGAATTTTGAAGGATCAAGACATATGAGGATGCAATGAGTATAAAAGTAATAAAAACATTTACCAATAAAGAAGATATGATAGAATCAAGAATTGCGGAAATAGGTACGGGTTATTCAGTAGTATTGGTGGATTTGGATGCTATGGAAATTTTACCTACTTCGCAAATATTTCCTTATTCAATGAAGGATGCAAAACAAAAGGCTTTTGATTATGCTAAAAAAATAATAGGTAGTACTATTAAAAAATGGAATTTAAAAAATATAGGCTTGCAAAATCTTGCAAGTGTAGCGAAACAATGTAATACTTTTGATGATTTTAAAAAAGAATATTTGATTAATATAAGACATGGTTTATACTGGCATGTAACCGATAATCCTGATTTTAAAATTGATCCTAAAACAGGACCAAGGGATAGAAGTTCAATGTCTGATGGAGATTCCCCGTCAGTAGGCAGTTTAATGATTACTTCTGATTTGGCGCATTGGGCTGAATACTATAAAAAAGATAGACACTATGCCGCTTTAATTGATATGTCAAATGCAAATTTAAAAAATTATGAACAAGTAAAAAGAGGTTTTGGGAATGAATTTTTTGTAGATGAAATTGGTACAAAAAAGGCTAAAGTAGTAAAAGTAGTACCTATAAAAAACGCATTAGCCATGGATAAACGTTATGATAGTATTAAGCCTACAAGTGAAGATGCTTTAAAAGATTTCTATGAATTTGTTACCAAGAAAAAAGTAACAGCTAATAGTAAACAAATAAATGAAGTATTAGAATTTTTTGAATGGCATGATAATTATAGAGATTTATACCCCGGTTATAGCGATTATGAAAATGAGTATTCAGACGAATACTTTTTTAAAAGTAAGGAAGATGCTATAAGAGAAGTAGAAACTATTTTAGATATGTTCAAATCTATATCTAAAAATAGTATTATTAAAATATATCGTACAGTTTATTTAAATAAAATTGAAGATTATGATAGTGAGTATGGTGAAAGTTGGGCATTCGATAAACAAAGTGCTTTAGAGTTTGGTAAACATGCTAATTGCAATTATTTGGTAGTAGGATTTACATCTAAAAATAATGTAGATTGGAAAGAATCTATAAAGAGATATATAATATATTCCTTTGGGGATATAAGCGAACAGGAAAATGAACTTGTAATCAAGGATACTTCTGAAATCAAAAATCAAAAATTAATATCAATAAAAGATAAAAAAGAAATAGCAGTAGCAAGTGTAAAGAAAATTATAGTAGTGGATGTTCAACCATTATATGAGAAATTCATTCATTTTGACATTGAAAAATTTTTAAAGCATATCAAAGGTAATCAGGTTTTATATTTGTATAATGGAAAAACTTCTGGTTTATCTGATGATACAGAACAACAAATTGAATACTGGCTTTATGAAAAAGCAGATTATACAATAGAAGATGTATTTACTAAAACAAAATGGTTTGACAAAGGCTATGGTTTTTTAAGGTCATGGATGGATTTAAATGTAGATCATGATGCAATAATTAAAGTGTTACAGTATATGATGAAAAACAATATCAATGATTCACGGGATATTAAACAGTTGCAATTAGTAGATTTAATAGGGGATGAATACCAAGATTGGATGAAAAATGATTGCATATATTTTCCAGATTTAGATTGTGATATTTTAAAATCCATGAATAATTGTGAATTGATTGGGGGTGGTTTGGAAGAATGTTTAAAGGAGGTAGAATTACTTTTGAAAGCTTGCAAGATTAAGTATAAAATCAACCATAACTTCATTTATTGAAAGGATGCTTACATGCAAGCAGTATGTAAAAAGTGTAATCGAAAAGGGTTTCCGAAGTGTATGGGTGAATGCGAAAAATTAAGTAATTTTCAGAAAAGTTTAATCAATAGGATATTTTCTTCAAGGGATGATTCTTACGATACATACAGAATAAATGTATCCAAGGATATCAAATTTTCTTACTTACAATAAAAAAGGAGAACAACATGATTACAATTTCTTTGAACACTAGTGCGATTAATGCGGCTTTAGGTGCAAATGCTAATTTGTCTGTTGCTATTAATGACAAGGAAATTACAGAAGCAGGTGTCAATTTTACTGATTCTGAATTTCTTAACATTTCCCCCGAAGACAAATTGGAATTGGAAACTTTATTAGCTAAAGGTTTTGTTGTTGTTCTTTCCGATGGTTCTCCCATTACTGATTTAAGTTCCATGGAAAGCATGACGGGGGGTACTGTACCAGTAGGTAATTTTACCGATTTGAATGTTACTAACGATGCTCTTATTGGTGGCAATGCTGGCGTTACTGGTGATATTAGTGGTGCAAATGTCGAAGCTACTACTGGTGATGTTGTTGCTACTTTAGGGGATGTAATTGCTAATGGTAATGTTGAAGCTACTACTGGTGATGTTACCGCTCCCGCAGGAAGTATTATAGCTAATACCGATGTTGAAGCTACTACGGGGGATGTAAAAGCACCTTTGGGCGCACTTTCCGGTTTACTTATGGAATTGACTAGTGTTTTTGGTAGTAATTTTAAATTGAATTTTTATGAAGAAACAGTAACGATTGCTGTTGGCGCAGGTATGGCCGGGGTTGCTACTCTTGCTAACCTTGTTCCCGCCGCTAGTGTTCTGGTTTGTGCTTTTGTTCATGTAAGACAAGCTCCGGGTGGTGGTGCTACTACTCTTGATGTTGGACGTACTTTAATTGCGGTTGATGAATTGGCTGACGGTATTGCTGTTGCGCTTGATACCAAAACTAATTCTTGGCTTCATGCGGTTCCGGTTGCATTTGTTCACAATGTTACCGCTGATACTTTAACACTTACTACCGATGCTAATGTTACCGTTAGTGATATGCTTGTTAATGTTTCTGTTCTGGTTGCCGAAGCTGTTAATTAACATTTAAACATAATAGGAGTAATAGGGGTAGTATTTCTACTACCCCTATTTAAAAAGAAATGGAACTTAAAAAAGGAATGATATTTACGCATAGTAAATGGTTGGGTGAAAATCGTAAACCTTTAAAATGTATAATAACCAAAATACAAAATGGTAAAGTATATTGGAAAGGTATAAATGAAGAAAAATCTAAATTATATTTTGATATAGAAGATGCAGATAAGTACATATTAAAAAATTCTATTGAGGGGAGTTATAGTATGCAACTTACCAAAGAAGAAAGACAATTCATTATTAGTAGAAGAATAGCAATAGCACAACATGTAGCACAAGAAGCAGGTAAATTGGAATTAGTAAAAACAGATTTAAAGACGGCAAGAGAATATGCTGAAAATCTTTTTAGTGAAAATGGTAAAGTATTAGAACAGGAAATACCTAATTTTGACAAGAATTATAATATTGCAAAAAATCTGGCTAAACTTGGTTACGCTCAAAGAAAAGATATGCCGGTTATTAATACAAGCGATGTAAAACTTTTTCAGGAAAGGTTAAAGCAAGGTACTATTGACATTAATGCACCATATAGTCCTGAAACACAAAAAGACCCCTTTCCAGAAGGTTTGAAAGGTAAGGAAGCAGTTGAATGGTTAAAAAAAGGATTACGAATTTATGATGGTGCAAAAGATGAAACTGATGATATTATAAAAATAAAGATTGATCGTGTTAAAGTAGGTGATTTAAGGCCAATTCAAAAACAGATTTACTTCGATAAAGCGATGAAGGATACTGCTAAATTCGGTGCAAAAGGAAGTACTGATTTTCTTACTACTAAAAGTATCTTTATATGCTCAAATGATAATTATATTATTGACGGGCATCATAGATTTTTAGCAGGTGTTTTAATTGATCCTAATATGAAAGTACAAGTTTTAAAAATTGATTTACCTATTGATACTCTACTTCCATTAACATTGGCTTATGGTGACGCCATTGGTAATGAAAGGAACAAATAGAATGATTAAAGAAAAAGATTATGTTAAACCGGGGTTAATATTAGACAAATCAATACATCCACTTGATGTACCAGTACTTAGAAAAATGTTAACAAAAGGTAAAGGAAAATTATATGTTGTAAAAATGGATAAACGATATGCAGAAGTATCAAGTAATCCAAAGGATGTTAAAAATACTTTAAGAGTACCTTTAGAGCATTTAATGGAAGCTAATTTTAAAATTACAGCACAAGAAAAACAATATATTTTAAGTAGACGGAAAATACTACAAGGTAAAAGTTATTATGATGAAGAAGATGAAGGGTATTATATTGATGATGAAGGTGATCGTCATAAATTACTACCTGTTTCCCGTGCTAAAGGAATGGCATCAAAGTTTGCACATTTGGCTCAAAAAGAGTATGATAAATGGGATGAATCAAATGAAGATACTTATGCAAGGGGCGGTATCTGTCATTTTATAGCAGACGCAATAGCAAGTTTGTTAAATGATGTAGGAATTCTTGCTACTACTGTTAGTAGTAGTCATGAACAACACGTTTATGTAATAGCTGTTTTTATTGAAGGTGTATATAGTATTGATATCCATTGGTCTGTATATGAAAAAGGTGGTGGTTTTACATGGAAAAAAATACCTGATGTAAAATTTGATGCTAGTGATATTACTTTTTATCTAATAGATAGTGACCCCCAAACATTTTCGGATAATATAGATTAGTAAAAAAAGGGGGGTAACATGTTTAAAATTACTGCGAAAGAAAAAGAATTTATTTTTAAACGTAGAATGGTACTATCTAATATAATGAATGATCCAAAATTTATGGAAAATCTTGATGCTTGGCTTTTTAAGAGTGAGCAAAAAAACGCAGAATATATAAAAAAAGTAAAAAATGATATACCTAATATGTTTACTAAATATGATGGTGTTTTATATAGAGGTATGACAGTAGATCAATCTTTTATAGACCAATTAGATAAGGGAATTGTATTTAAAAATATAACGTCATGGACAAAAGATAAAAAGATAGCTTTAAAATTTATTGATGATCCTAAATATAATTTCACTAAAGGTAAAGGTATTAAAGTACTATTAAAAAAGAAAATACCTAATAAAATTATTATGGATATTTATAATTTTATATTATTTACAGGTGGTGTAGGTTTGGATGAATTAAATTATGATTCTGCTTTAAAAGAACAAGAAGTAATAGTTGATGCTGGCGTAAAAATAAATAAAAAAGACATTACTTTATTATAAGGAGAATGTTATGTTCAAAATTACTGCAAAAGAAAAACAACTTATTCTTAAACGTAGGCAAGCATTATCTGGTAGTGGTATTGTACCTGACTTTGCTAAATTTGAAAAGAATCATTATGAAGTAGATGATTACCCATTTGGATTTAAAAAGACTAAAGCTATTTTTGAAGTAGTACGAAAGGGGAATAAAGAAACTGTTTCCAGAGTTACAGTAGACCCTAATACTGGTAAATTGAGTAAGCCTAATCTACTTACTTATGCCAAGAAAGCCATATTAGGTATTGATAAAGAAGGTAAAGTATATCCTGTAATGCTTACTATTTCTCATATCGCTATTTTTTCAGGTAATATGAAACACAACATTGCAAATGTATTTCCTGATGATCCTCAATTCAAAGAATTATATAAGGAGTTTTAATGTTTTCTTTTATATGGAGAGTACTACTAAAAACATTATATTCTTTACATGAACCAAAGGAAGAAAAAGATGTTCAAGATAACAGCGAGTGAAAAACAATTTATACTTGCACGTAGAGGGATATTAAAACCCTTTAAAGAATTAGCTGATTCAATGCAAGGTAAAACCCAAAAGGATTTCATTGCAAAATTTGGTAAACCAGTAGGCAGGGGTAAAGGCAGAGAAGTATATATTTTCAAATTAAAGAATAGAAACTTTGTAGTAAAAAGGGCTTTAAATGAATTAGGTGAAGACCAAAATGTAAGACAAGATGACGTTTACAGGATAATGGGTAGCCCTAAAATTTTATGCCCTGTATATGCATTAAGTGACGATTGTAAAATTCTTATTATGGCCTATGCAAAACCGTTGAAAAAATTCAGTCAAGCCATGAAAAATGCCATAGGTATAAAAGAAGTATTCATAGATGATTATCGTTTTAATCATCTTAGTAGAATGGAATTACTTGCTGACGAAAAGTGGCAGGAATTAGGTAATTGGGATTGGGGTGGTGAAAAAGGTTTAGCTAATGTGTATTTAGATGGAAAAAAGAATTCCCCTGATACTCCTAGTATAGGTTTTGGGGGTGATTTTATTCGTCCTTCCAGTTGGGGTATTTTCCTTAACCGTCTTGTACTTATCGACTATGGATACTAAAATGAAAATTAGTAATGCTATTCTACTGGAAGTGATAAAGAAAAAGACAAATACCAAAACACATTTCCATTTGAACAGAGACAAATTGGATGATAAAGTATTTTACAAAAAAGTAAATGACTTTTTGAATAAACAAAAAGACGATGTTATATTTTACACGTTTACTTACAATAACCAATTGAAAAGTAGAATTGCAGTTAAAAAAGATAACAAGTATATTCAATCTTATATGGATGGTGCTGAAAAAACAAACTGGTTTATTGACAACAATACAATAGTAGGTGGTGCAAGAATAGACCATAGGATAACGGGTAATGAATTTTATACTGCTATAACCTATGTAGAAGTATTTTACCCGTATCGCGGCAAAGGTTATTCCAGTACATTCATGAAATATTATTATAAAAGCATAGTGAATACCATTAATAGAAAAAACATAACAAAGGTAAAACAACATGCTTTATTGGAAAGTAGCATCATGAAAAAAGCATTGGAAAAAATGACAATACTTCTTAAAAAGGAGTTTACCAATGTTCAATTCAAAAATGACTTTAAAATTTCCAAACTCTATAAATGAGTATCATAATAGATTTCATTCTATTCAGATGCCTTGGAAAGTAATGGTAGGTATGTTCATTTTTTTACCTACTTTTATTTTTCAGCCTTTTACTTATGTGTATGGGATACTTGTTTATCTGTTTATATTAAGGAGGAAAAAATGAATTTTAAAAAGACAGCGAGTGTTGTTGTACTCATAGGGGGCTTGTTAAGTATAGTATGGGGCTTGAATAATATTTATCTTCAAAAAGAAGTGTATGCCAAGGACAAGGAACTTATTATTGCAGGGCTTGAAACATTCAGGGAAGAAACAGTAAAGCAATTTCAACAAGTGGAAAATTATAGAATAGAGCAATCCAAGCAAAATCAAAAGCAAGAGGCTATAAGTAGACTCTATATCAAAAAATATGAATTAGTAGAATACAGACTACGTTTAAGAGAACTGCTTTTAAGATATCCTAATGATGCAAATCTTAATAAAGATTATGAAGATGTAAATAAAAAGATACAAGAAGTAAATGAACAAATAATAAGTTTGGAAATTGAAATTAATATTAATAGATAAGAGGCAAACATGTTCAAGATAACAGCGCAAGATAAATCATATATTCTTGCAAATGTAAAAAAGATTTCACAACAAGAAGCTATTGATAAACATTACTTTGGACCTGTTTGGCATGGTACGGAACAGGAACGATTGAAAAATATAAAAGAAGAAGGGTTTAAAATTTTTGAAGGATTACCCGGAGAAGGTTTAATCAGAAATGGGTTTACTGGTAAAGATTCTGAAAAGATGCCCGTTCATTTAATGGGTTTTGGTATTTATTTTACAACGAGTAAAAATGTAGCAAAGATGTATGGTAGGGGTAGTTTAAAGGGTGCAAAGATGTACTACTTAAATGTACCAAGGCTTGAACAAATCAATTATCAAAGTGTAAATACTTTTACTAAATGGTGGATGGAATATGGATTTGATCCAATGCTTTCAAGGCAAAGTTTCGATAACAGAGTAGAGCAAACAAGAATAATGACAGAAAACCTTAAAAAGAAATTCGATGCTATTTATTACAAAGGTAAAACAATAGGTAGGAGTTTTGACAGTAACCAAATAGTAGTATTCGATACAGATAAAATTTTTGAAGTTGATCCGTCATTAGCGGGTGAAACGGATATAGGTGCAAAAGTAAAGAATATTGATACAGGTATAGTAGGGGTTATTCTTAATAAACGAAAAAGTAATTTAAGTAATAAGGATGATGTATTAAAACAAATGAAATTTTTTGAAGGTAGGACAGATACCTATGCTTTGGATTCATATCCAAGATTAAAAAGATTATATGAGTCTGATACAAATGATTATCAATTCTATGAAATAAGATGGCAAAAAGGTGGTACAGATTTTAATATATATCGTACAGACTTTGAACCATATAAAGGTAGAAAATAATGCTGATTACTAAAGAAGAAAAACAATTCATATTCAACAGGCGAAAAGCCATTGCTAAAATAGCAACCCCTATTCGGGCATGGATTCCCTATTTCAAAAGTAGAATGAAAGAAGTAGATGTTTTATTAAAAGAAGCAGAACAATTACAGAATACGTATAATGAAATAAGTAAATCCAATGATGCTGTAGAAGATGCAATGCATGACTTTTTTAATAGTAAGTATGAACCTGTTGATGTTAAAAGTATATTCGAATTACTTAATGAAAAATATGATGGGCTTGATAAAGTAAAAGGGGATTTTCAAAGCATACTTAATTTACTTCAACCTAAAGATGAAAAAATTGATTGGCCTTATTTGCATAAATTATTTGGCTATTCAATAAATTTAAGTAGTAGTCGATTATTTGAGAATATAAAGAGAGACAAAGAAGAATTAGAAAAACAGTTTATAGAACATAAAGAAAGAATTGAGTATGCGATTGAAACCTACGAAAAAGGTATTGAAAAAAACGATGACTATTCTGATTCCTATAAACAAGGTTTGGAGTTATACAGGTTCTTTATAATACTGAAAAACTTCTTGAACAAAATACTTGATTTTCTGTTGAAAGTAGAAAACAAAGCAAAAGAACAATTGGTATACAGAGAATTTTTATGGAATGCTGAAATGGGTAGGGAGAAAAAACCCAAAAGTGAAAAAGTAGAAGTATTATACCATGCTACTATGTATAAAACTGAAATTCTTAAAAATGGATTTAGTAAAGTTAAACCGGAACATATGACAGGTTTAGGTTATTTAGGGGGTGGTAGTGGTAAACTGATTTCATTTACCCATGATTTAGCCATAGCCCACGATATAGCAAGGTACTTTAAAGAAGTAGCTATGATAGTACAAAACAAATTGAAATGGGAAACAATTAAAGATTGGTATAAACGTGAAAAAATTGATTTACCTGAACCTACAAGATATGGTTCTCTATATAGGGATAGTGAACCTGAAAATTTAATCCAATTGATAAAATATTTCAATTATTATTTAACAATGAGTAAGATCAGAAGTAATCCTGTAATGGTGGAAGTTGATAAACGTATGCTTACTCAATTTCATAAAGTAAATATTAAAGATATTGGCATTATAAAAGCGAAAGTAGATATATCAAGTGATAATATAGAGTACTTCCCCGGTGAACGTGAATATCGAGTTCCACCTGAAGCAGTATTAGAAGTAAAAGATTTAGGTGAAAAAATATGAAATTTACCAGTATAGAACAAATAGAGAAGTATTGGCGGGATAAAGTAAAGGGTTTAAACTTATATCTTGTGGATAACAAAAGAGATAATAGTATTATAATTGATAACATTGTAGTACCAAAAGAAAATAGAAAACAAGGTATTGGTTCTGAAATAATAAAGAGTATTACTGACTATGCGGATCAAAACAATAAAATGGTAGAATTAACACCTGCCTTAAAGGATGATCGTAAAGGTACTACTTCTAGAAACAGATTAGTAAAGTTTTATAAGCAGTTTGGCTTTTATGAAAATAAAGGTAGGAACAAGGACTTTAGATTATCATCCTATAAAATGTATAGAAAGCCAAAGGTAACAGCTATGTTCAAGATTACAGCACAAGAAAAACAACTCATATTAAAATATAGGATTAAAGCTATATCCAATGATACCTATTATAGATGTACTCAAAAAGAATTACTTTTTGCCAGTAATTTTACACGCGGTATAATTTTAAAAATAAATAAAGATGATAAAGAAACTCAAGAAAAATTAAAAGTTCTGCCAAAAGAAGTAGTAGACTTATTTAATAAAGGAAAAATTAACAGGATTCATTTTTTATCACCAAATATTAAATTTAAAAAACAGACTAAATATTTTGGTATGAGTAATTGGGGTTTAGGGGTTTATTTTGCTCCAGAACTTTCTTTTGCAAGAAGATATGGTGATTATGTATTTGGTGTAAAAATTGATCCTAAATATATTATTGAAATTGATGCTATGGATTTTGCAGATACAAAAGAAAATACTAATGGAGGTAAACTTAGAATTGAGTTAGAGAAAGTAGCCGGGGAAGATATGGGAGAACAATCAAAACATTTTAAAGATGTAGTAAAAAAATTATTTGGTAAAAATAAACAAGCATTATTAGTTAAGGATTTACAATTAGTAGTTTATAATCCTAATATAATTAAACCTTTATTTTATTTTGCAATCGAACCATAAAGGATTTATAATGTTTAAGTTTATGTATTAGCTAACATCAAAAAGGAGAATTGAAATGAAGATTACAGCAAAAGAAAAAGCATTGATTTTAAATAAACGTAAAACTTTTGCTTTATCTGATAAAGCTTATATTGTACCAATTAAAAAAATGGTTGATGAATTAGAAGCAAAAATAAATAATAATGATATCAATTCTACTTATTTGATGCTATATAAAATGGCTGAAAAAAGCAAGGATAGTGAGATAATGCAAATGGTAAAACAAATTAGTAAACTCGGTGAACAGCAAAGAGTTCTTATATATAAATTCATAAATTCTTTGCAAGATAAAATCAAATAGAAGGGTAAACGTCATGCCTAATAAAGACATTGAAAAACAGATTCAGCAAATTGAAGATGTACTTCCTCAATTAAAAAAACAAGTGGAAGATTTCAAAGAGGCTGTCAAGCGAATAAACAAATTCGCTTTAGGGGCTAAGAAATTAAAACAATTTTCTATTCCACAAATCAAGCAGATTTTTGATAAATTAGGTAATCATAAAAAATTGAGTTCGGATATAGCTGAATTATCAAAACGCTTGGATGATTTTTATACTTCTACTAATATGCCTAAACAGTTGGATATGTCCCGCAAAATGGTTCAGCTTAACCAAAATTATATTCTAGATGCTTATGAATCATTGCAACAAACATTGAATGTAATCGCTAAAAATAAAATGTCAAAAGACATGAAAATAGTAGGGGATAAATTATTCGATGGTTTAGTGGGGGATGCCAATAGTAAATTGGATATTTCAAAATTTAAAGTCGATAAAAGTAGTAAGGTTTCTTATATTGGTAAAAGTGGGGATTTTACTAATGAGAAATTATATTTTATGTACTATCTTGAATTAAATGCTAATCTAAAAGAGAAAGAGCAAAAATCTTTTAGCAGAACTACTATATATGTTGTACTTTCTCAATGGTTACGCATTGCGGATGGTGATTACTCCACCATAATGCTCAATGTATTTACCGATGTAATACCGGAACCCCCTTTCAAAAGTAGTATTTTAGTAGCAAGGGATAATGTTGAAAAAGCTATTGATGATGTAGTATCGAATTTTGATTATTATGGATTAGGGGTATTTGTAAAAAACAGAGGTAAGGACAATCTGTTAAAAGTACGCAAAGATGCTAAAGCCATTATTGAAAAAGATTCACAATTAATAAAACTGGATGTAAATAATTACAACCCTGTTGTTACTGCTTATTACCCATTTAAGGATTTAGCGATTATAAAAGATGGAAAAGTAATAAGCATTAGTAATGTAGACGAAAGCAAATACCATGAAAAACTTGCTATGCTTAGAAATTTGTTTATTCCCAAAGGTGGAAAAGCTAAAAATGTATTAGGTTATAAAGCGGATTATAAAATTTTAAATGAAAAATTCTGGAAAGGTGGGAAGGAAAAAGTTGTAAAAATTACCATGACTTTCTATAAAAAATTTGCAGTCGATAAAGGAAAAGGTAAACCACGTAAGGTAATACCAGTAAAGAGGTATGTATGAGAAAAATATCTTTTAATTATTATACTACAAATGTATATGTATTTACACGAAAACAAATAAAAAGAATATTCAATGAATTGTATGGAGTAAATGCCATGGCATCGAATAATATAGTTAAATACAATTATGAAAAATTGGCTATTACTTGTGATTTCATAAAGGAAATGGCTACTGGTGAAAAATTGACTTTAGATTCTTATGTGGAAGTGTTCGATAAAAGTAATAATGATGTATCCAATATAATGATTGATGATGAATTTAAGAAAGTGGAAGATGCTAAAATAATCTTTAAAATTCAAGAAGGGGGGGATTATGCTTATTCCCCTTACACAATAAAAGTAAAAGTAGTAACTAATCTTGGTAATCAGTACCAAATGAACCTTAACTTAGAAATCACAAAGGAGAATTGAAATGAAGATTACAGCACAAGAAAAACAATTGATTCTGAAACGTAGACAAGTAAAAGCTGAAAATACTAATTTGTATGAAGCAATGGTTAAAAAATTAGGAGGGTCTACTTTAAAAGGGGGAGTAGAATTTATAAATGTTAAATCCGAAGCTTTAAACAAGCAAGACAAAATGATTGATATACAATTAGTTATACAAGATGATAGCTTTCAAATATGGTTTGATGTTACTCTTAAAAAAACAGAGCAACAAATTAGAAGTAAGATTAAAAGTGCTAAAGACTTCTTTTTAGCTACCACAAACAAACGAGATACTTATATTATTGGTTTTTACATGAACAGAAATGAACTTAATTAAAAAGGAGTAAAAATCATGCTACACATTATGTTGGACAAAGCGGCGATTGCAGGTTTAGGACGTAGTGGTTCCATGGTTCTTTTTATCAATGGCGTTCAACTTACTAATGCGGGAATGTCAATTACCGATGAACAGTATTTGAGAATGCCGAAAGAAGAAAAGGAACAATTGGATGCGGCTGTAGATAAAGGTTTAGTAAACATTACTTCCGATAGTGCAACCCTTTCGGATACAGGGGAAGTAGAAGACCTTGCCAGAAGTTTCCCCTCTGTAAATGTTACTAAATTAGGGTTTAATTTTACCATTAAAGCATATAGTGAGGATATTACTATTGCTGTTGGCGATGGTTCATTGGGTGTGGATTCTGTTGCTAATTTGGTGAAAGCAAATTCTTATCTTGTGGGTGCTATTGTTAAAGTACTTACCGCTCCGGGTGGCGGTGCTACTACTTTGGATGCAGGGCGAAAAACAATTGCTGTTGATGAAATAGTGGATGGCATTGCTGTTGCCGCTAATACTACTGTTAATTCGTGGGAACATGCTACTCCATTAGGGTTTGCTCCTAATGCAGTTAATGACAAAATTACATTAACAACCGATTTTGATGTTACTATCAGCGATATGGTTGTTAGAGTAATTACATTTGTTGCTGAAATTGTTTAATGAAAATTACTTCTTTATCCTATAAGGGAAATATAGGTTTTGAGGAAATGGTGAAGTTCTACCAGAAAGCCGATGAAAAATATATTTCCCTTATGGAAAACTACATTAAAGCTAATGATTGGGATGGAGTAAAATCTCTTTTCAAAAAAGTATTAAATGTCAGTTTGGCTAAAGGAGATAGTATGTTCAAAATTACAGCAAGTGAAAAAAGATATATATTAAAATTGCGTAAAATACAGAGTGCTACGGATGAACAAAAAGATATTGTAAAACGATTACGTTTACTAACTAAAAAACTTAATCTCAAAAGTGCAAAATATAAAAGTTTTAGTGGTAAAGCCGGTTATGTTGAAGTACATTTATTCAAAGGGGATGAAACCTTTGATGTTGATTTACGTAATAAAGCTTTAGATGCTATTTATGGAAAAGAGTTTAAACGAGACAGAGAAAATCCTAGTGCGGGTAATGTAACTTCAAAAACGATTACCATGTTTGTACGTGAATGGGATCAAGTTTTAAAAAGTTACAATTTATAAAGAAATATGGATAAAGCAATTGCTCAAGAAAATTTAAATTTGGATGAAGCTACTATTGAAAAAATAGTAAAAAAGATATCTTATAATTATAGTCTCGATTCATCTAAAGAATTTCAATTGCAAAAATTAGTAAATCAATATTTGTATACAAATACAGAACCTATTATTCCCTTACCACTTCAATTGGTTTATAATGATGCTATACGTGAAATAAGAAGGAACCAAATTATGTCTTTTAAAATTACTTCACAAGAAAAACAATTCATTCTGAAACGTAGAAAAGTAATATCAAATATAATGGATGAAAAACAATTATTGGACAAGGTACAAAAACTATATGATAAAGCAGTAAGAGAAGGTAGTGTTAAATATAAAGGTAATAAATATGATTTATTTTTTGAACCGAAAGAGGGTATCTATTTAGTATTTTTAAATGGCGAAGAATTTACAAGGTTTAATACACGTAAAATTACGCAAGCTAAAAAATGGCTCAAAGAATATTTGGACAATTGAAATGAAGTGTTTAAAAAATAAATTTATAAAATTTAAATATAAATTTGAAAAATCTGTTCATGGGATTGTAGATTACTGTTTGCGAATTTACGCAAAATATAATTACCCAAAAGGAAACTAAAATGAAAATAACAGCGCAAGAGAAACAACTCATATTAAAACATCGACAAAAGAAAGTAACAGCACAAGATAACCCGATTGAAAAATTTTTTAAAGAAAATGATGGGAAAAATGCATTTATAGAAATGGTTGTACCTAAAACAGGTCAGGTAACTTTACAAGGTAAAATAAAATATGTTGGAGCTAAAGTTGTAAAAGTAATAGCAGAAAAAAGGGATGAAGTTTATTTTAATCTTCTTAATACTACTTTAATAGGTGGTTCTGGTGGTTCTGATACAGGCAGTACTTCTATTAAATTTGAATATAAGAATCGTACTCAAATAAAAGTAGATTTAAATTAAAAGGAAATTAAATGACTCCTGTTGTAAAAAGTAAGGAATACACATATTCAATTTACTTTGAAGAAAGTCTTGGAACAGAACCGGAGTTTGTTATCAAGACTCCTACTAATCAAACTTTCTTAGCGGGTACGGGTACGCCTCAATATCAGGATCATTGGTATGAAGTAAAAGCTACTATTCCAGTAAATGCACCATCGTCAACCGCTGATTTAGAATGGAGTATTACTTGGTATTATGGTGATATAAAAAAGACAATGTATTTTGATGTAGTTGATCCTGATTTGACAGAGGATGAAATATATCAAAGAGAATTGAGTAAGTTTGCAATTTCAGGTAGTGATTACCATGCAAGATTAATTATTCCACAACGTCCTTCCGATGCTATTTGTAATTTATATGTAAGTGACAAATTGATATTGGAAGGCATTGATGTTGATATAGTAGATCATCGTTTAGGAACACAATTGTCTTGTGATATAAGTTCTACTTATTTGAGAACAGAAGAACATACTTTAATATGGAAAACGGATTTACAGGATTATTATCAAAATTTAATAATAGCCCCTGTAAGAATGTTGAAATACTTAACGAGAATACGATTTTTTGTGGATAGAATTATAAAGAAAATGAATGAACCGCAAATGTACTTGGATAGTGATATCAACTTTGCTTTATTTGGCGGCATGGATGTAATCAATGGTTGGTATCCAGTTACTTCTTATAGATTAACAGGTGTTCCTACTATATTGGAACCTTTTATTTTCTTTGCGGGTATTTGGTATTTACTTAATTCACAATTCATGTTGGAAACTGATTTAGCTTTTGCGTATTCAGGGCAAGCCGTAAGTTTGGATTATGATAGAACCGGACCTATTGAAAGTGAATTAGGTAGAATACAAGATTACTTGAATGAACATTTACCAAAGGCAAAACGTAGTGCTTTACGCGCTGAAATTCTTGGTAGAGTAGGTGTTACAACAAGTGGTGTTGGACCTACTGGTATGTATATTCACAGAAATCGCAGATTAGTAAGGGCTGTCGGTTAATTAAAATAGTATATGTATTTATACAAAAAAGGAGAAACAAATGAAAATCACAGCACAAGAAAAAGCCTTGATTTTAAAACGTAGGGAAGTAAAAGCTGAAGATGTTTTAGCAAATCATAAATTGATGTTGAAAATTGTAAAGGAATTATATTATTCAGATTTTGATACCAAAGTAGAAAGGTTAGCACAATTATTAGTAAAGATAAAAGATGAATTAATGGATAATACGTATCAAACAATTAAAGAAGCTATTAAATCTCTTCAAAAAAATTCTAATTTAATAGAAGATAATTTAGATACCATTAATAAGGAAATTACAGGAGCTAATGAAGAATTAGAAAAATACTTTAAAAAGAATATATAAAATGAAAATTACAGTACAAGAAAAACAATATGTTTTAAAAAGACGTAAGATAGTAGCAGATGCAAGACAAATTGCTAATACTATTTTACAACAATTGGGTGGTAATAAATTCATCACTATGACAGGTGCAAAAAATTTAGTTTTTGATAGTGATGGAAGTTTAAGTTTTAAAATAGGAAAGAATCCAAAAGGTATTAACCATGTTAAAATAATTCTTACACCTTCCGATACATATGGTATGGCTTTTTATAAAGTAAAAAAATTCGATTTTAAAATAGTAAAAAAGCAGGAAGGTATTTATGCGGATGATTTGCAAAAAGTATTTACGGATGTAACGGGTCTGGATACCTATTTATAAAGGAGAAAACGAATGAAGATTACTAAAGCAGAAGCAAATTTTATTTTAAATCATAGGAAAGCAGTAGCAGAGGATGATAAAAGTAAAGGTAGAAAAATAATAGAATCTTTTGAAAATGTTCCTGTAAGATTTTTATTTGAAAGTAATGATCCTTTATACTTTACTGTAGAAGTACAAGGTAAATTTAAAATTGAAGGGGATGCAGGGGAATTACAACTTATTATGAAATTACCAAGTGGTATTTTTGATATTACTTTAGATGAATTTGATAAAGTAAAAGTAATTAAAGAAGGTAAATATATTCAATTTAAGAAAAATAAAACTTTATTCTCTATTGAAAAACTTTAACAATAATTTTTGTACTTGTAATACTATATTAGGATTTAGCTATTTATAAAGGATAAAACGAATGAAGATTACAGCACAAGAAAAACAACTAATTTTAAAAAGGCGTAAAATTCATTCAAATGAAAGTAATGATATTGGGGAATACAATGCTTTATTGAGTCAGTCAATCCATGGGTTAGATCAATTTACTAAACTTATGGATAAAGCAAATAAGTTTGCTCAAACAAAGTTCCATGAAGATTTACTAAAACAAATTCAAAATTTGATGAAACCCATCATTCAACAAAGAACAAAATTGGAAAAAGATATGCATCTTGCAATTGAAACAATAGATAAACTTAAATTGAAAATCGGTAACGATTAATTTAACAGGGAGGAAAGAAAAATGAAAACAAGTATTGGTGATCGTATTTTGGCAAGAGTGAGTGAAAAAGTTGGTGCGGCCCCTTGCAGACGCGATATTCAAGTAGTAAATTATAGCAAGATTGCGGAAGGTGCTGTACGTGTTACTGCTACTTATGCAGGTAAAGAACCTACTTATGAAGATTTACGTAATTGGGCTATTGTCCAAGGTAACTCTTCTTTTAGGGTTAAGCCTGAAAGTATTGGATACCATGATACTATGCCGTATCCGATTGTCAGCTTTTTGGTTGTGTCTAATAAACAGCGTAAACCTTTACAGGAAGCGATTGCACAAGGGTATATTGCCCTTTCTGAAAATCGTTATCTTGACAAGAATCTTGGTGTTCAATGGGGTGTAGAAGAAGTAGATGGTAAGTCATTCCTTGTTCGCTTACAGGATGATGGTATTGAAAATTACATTAATCAAATGACGGCTAGTGTAAGTGTTGGACCTAAAACCCGTCAAACTTCTGAAATAGTTCTTTCTACTTTTGCTTTAAGTAATGACAAAGTACGTTATATTAGACCTGATAATACTGTTGGGTTTGGTACTGTTGTCAATGTTACTCCTGATGGAACACGCATTGTCAAGGATAAGGGTACTGGTAATACTTTTGAACGTCCGCCAGCCGCTATTCTTGAAATTACAGAAGAAGGTGCGGATACCAAGGACCGTAAAAAGAGAGTAATGGATTATCAGTCTTTTTACCTTGGCAAGGATTTATCCAATCAAATGAAAGACTAATTTAATTATAAGGGAGAAAACAAATGAAGATTACAGCTATGGAAAAACAACTTATTCTGAAACGTAGGGAAAAGTCTTTAGGTAATTTTCAAATTACCGCTAAAGAAAAACAACTTATTTTGAAACGCAGAAAAGTTAATGCTGATTGGTTTGATGATTTAAGTATGGATGCTCAAGAGAGGTATATAAAAGAACATCCTGATAGTAAGCGTGCTAAATAAGCTAAAAAAATAGATAAATCTGAACTTGTGGAAAAACATAAAAAAAGAAGTGAAAAAAGTTTAAAAGATTATGAAAAATATAGTAAAGCTCCCCCATTAAAAAAAGAATTATATAGTGCTAAACATGAGTTAAAATCAATTAAAAATTTTTTACATCAAAATATAGATGAATTAACAGATTTAAAAGAAAAATATGATAAAGTAAAAGATGAAGGGTGGAGTAGTGATAAACTAAAGTTAGAAAGAGATATTAAGGATAAGACACAAAAAATAAAAGATATAAAAGATGCTTATAAAAAGAAAGTTGAAACGTATAAAGAATTAGTTAGTAAAAATAAAAAATAACATAAATATTTAAAGGGGAATTGAAATGAAGATTACAGCACAAGAAAAACAATTGATCCTAAAACGTAGACAAGTAAAAGCAGGGTTTAATCCAGAGACTATAGCTACAAATGCCGCAAATGCCGCATGGAAAGCCTATATAGTAATTATGAAAAAAGTAGGTTTAAAATATACTATGACACCTAATGATAAAAAAGATAGGGATATGTACGAAAATATTTATAAAACTGCTCTTAATTCTCTTAAAGGATTAACTTTTTAGTAGTCTTTGTATCTATATTGAAAGTTACTTTTGAATTAATATAATGGAGAAAAACAAATGAAGATTACAGCACAAGAAAAAGCATTGATCCTAAAACGTAGGAAAAAGTCTTTAGGTAATTTTCAAATTACCGCTAAAGAGAAAGCATTGATTTTGAAACGTAGGATGGTCAATGCTGATTGGTTAGATGATTTGCCTACTTCAAAACAAAAAGCATATATAAAAGAACATCCCCATAGTAAACATGCTCAAAAACATGGTAAATAACAAGAAGAGGGTAAGGGTAGTTCTAAAGATAAAATAGATAAATTAACAGATAAAATAAAGGGTTTAAATGAAAAATATAAAGTATTGGAAGATAAATATCTTGCCGCTAAAAAAAGCGGGGAAGATAAAGAAAAACTTAAAAAAATGTTCAATGTTTTGAAAAAATTAGATAATAGTATTAGTGACTATGAAGGTTATTTAAAAGTATTAAAGAGTAGAGCTTCTAAGAAAAAATAATATAATTTTGTATGTACCTGTATAGGATGGGTACTTTTTAGTAGTAGAACTGAAACGTAAACAAAAGGAGAAAAAGGACATGGCTAATGGAAAAAAGAAAACCGGGAAAAAGATTAAAGCTGATACCAAGAAGAAGTCGAGTCTTAAAAAAACAACGGACCAAAAGAAAAAAGAGTTAGCAAAGATTAAGGAAAAACGTAAGAAGCAAAAAGAAGCACAAGCTAAAAAGCAAAAAATTAGAGATAAGAAAATGAAGGATAAGGAAAAAGCAAAAAAGAAAAAGGAAGCTGAAAAAGCCAAGAAAGCCAAGGAAAAAGAAAGAGCTAAAAAGAAAAAGGAAGCCGAAGCCAAGAAGAAAGCTAAAAAGTAAATGAAAAAAATTACGTATTTTAGAATATCATTAATCGAAGAATTAGTAGAAAACAACCTTCATTTATTAAAGGTAGAAGTAGACCTTATACCTAAATATGAAGGTTTGTTTATTGATATTCAAGATTCAGAAAAATATGATACAGAAGTAGAAAAACAGTTGAAAACTGATTATGAAAAATATAAGGATTATATAATCAAAAGAGTCCCTACTGTAATAAGAGATTTAGCAGTAGAAGCATGGAACTTTGAAGGTAAGGAAAAAAGGGCTAATAAACTTGAAAAAAATTTAAAAATGAAATTAATCGATGAAGAATACGAGTACTTGGAAGATCATTTACTTTTGAAAATTTATCTTGTTTATAAGCCCTTTTTAATTCCTATATTTACTAATAATTTTTTAAATGAAAGCATAGTCTATTCCGAAGATTTAAATAAAGATTTATTAAAGGAGAATGACAATGATTGATATCATTGCAAGTGCTGAAAAAAATAAATTACCCAATGAGGTAATTTTTGAAATACATGCCATACATGAACAAGCATTAGCGGATATAGCAGAACAGCATTATAAGAAATATAAAAAAGGTTGGAAGGATGCTTATAAATATGCATCGTCTGTAGTTACCAGTAATACAAAGGATATGCAAGAAGTACTTACCAAAATACCTAAGATTTTATGTTGTGCTGAAAATACTAACTTTGAAAAAGTACCTAATAGTCATTTTATCCATAGAATCATAATTACAAATCAACCTTTAGCTGTTATACAAGCTCTAATTAATTATTCTCGAATGAATGATCAAGATACAAAAAAAGTAAATGCTATTAATGCCCATATAAAAGCATGTTGTGAATATGTAAATGCTAAAAATAATTTTTCTACTGCTACTATAAAAGAAGTTGATGAAATAATGACTCCCATTGAAAGTAAGAAAATAAGTAGTAATACTTTGGATGCCATTAAACAACTTCAAAGTGAAATACCTGATTTACATTTGGAAGATATGGGAATAAGGATGGATAATGTAGTACCCCCTAATATTGGTTTGAAAGAAGAAAATAAAAAATATATGGTATGTCCTCAATGTTCTCATGCAGAAGTATTCAGCGATAAAACAGTATGCCCTAACTGTCATAAAATAATGAAAGCGGAAGTAGTAAGTGACTCTTTAAAATTTTTCATTAAAAAAATACTTGCTAATTCCAATAATACTGAATTGTTTTACTATGAACTTAAAAAAGAAGTAGAGGCTATGAGAACTAAAGGTATTACTTCCGATAAAGTAAGTACTAAACTTGTGGAAAGTGGTATGAGTCCTGTTATAGTAGGCCAATTTCTTGTCCATGATGATTTTAACAGATTCAAAAATAAAGTATTGCAAGTAAATGACCTTGCTAATATAAGACGTGGGTAGAATGAAACCCGTAAAGAAACGACGCATTTCCACAATTGAAAAACGACATGCAGAAGTACTACATTTAAACAAAGAGTATAAGGACGGTAAATTAAAAACAAGAAAAAACAAGTTACGTAGTAAGGATACTTTAAAACATACTTTGGAAATTCTTGTAAAGGAATTGTTACCCATTGCCGTTAAACGGTATAAGAATGGTACTGAAAAACAAACGTCTTATTCCGTTACGGCTATTATTTCAGAAATACGCAGTTTGATTGATCAATTAGATACTTCTGTCGATGCTGTTTTGATAATCAAGAATCTTAACGATACAGTTACCAATGCTTTAAAAATATATGTATCCAAACTTTCCAATTCATTATTGCAAACAAAAGAACAGTTACCATTAAAAATAAGCGATTCAGCACAAAGGAGAGAGGTACAAAGAATAATCGATGACATATTAAAATTATACCAATCTTCTACTATTACTTTGATAGGGGATATGGAAAACAGGATTACAGTTTCCGTGAATAGTACTATGAAAGGCAAAAAGAAAAAATGAAATTGAATACCTTTTTCGATAAAGCTATAAATGAAACAAATTATTATAGCAATATCCCTAAAGATTTTCTATATAACAAATTTAAAGTAATAAGCAATACCATTGACACATTGCATGTAAATGATACTACTGAAAACAGAATAAAGAGACTAATTGCTACTTTTAAAAATTATGTAATGACTTATAGTGGGGATAAACAGGCGATAGACAATGTATTTTTATATAGAATCTTAGGAATAGCGGAACCTAATATAGGTTTGTATCCAGTAGGGATTACCAATAAAGCTAGACCTGTATGGGACAAAGTAGTACAGCAAAAAAAAGTAAAATCAAAAATGGAATCCTATGGTAATAATACTAAAGCTAAATGGGCAGTAGCAATAGTATATTTTTATGATATTTGTTTAAAAAATAAAATAAAGCCTTTCAAAAAGGACGTTATTCTATAAAGGAGCAAAGCATGTTTAATATTAATGGTATCAGACCTTATGCAAGAACATTTGTGGGGGCTAAACCTGTAAAGGAAACTACTGTTGAAAAAATAGTACCTAGTAATTTGTCTAAGATTTTTAATTCTTTCTTAATAAAAGGTAGTAAAGAAGTAAATCCAGAAATAGTAGCACAATTTGGTGGCGCAAATGCCATGATAAAATTTGCGGAAGTAGAGTATGATTTAAAAAATATAGATATAAAAAATGATAATTCTTGTATTGTTTCCTTTATAAATAAGGAACCTATAAAAATTATTTCTTATTCTGGTCCTCAATTTTTAGATGGTGATGAAAGATCAATTAATTATAAAAATATAAATATTAATATTACCTCAAGAAGTACAGCATTAGGTTTACCGGGTGCGGAAAAAAGAAAATCAAGATTGTATCCATTTGAAATGAATTACATTAGGTACTATCTTGATAAAGAAGGTAATATTTACAAGAAAGCTGAAGGAGGTAAAGCTAAAAAAGGTAATCTAATTTTTACTTTTAATGAAGATGAACGTGAATGGACTTCTACTGCTAAAGATGATGCCGCCGCAAGTAGGATGATGGAAATATTGGAACCCCATACTGAAAAATTATTAAATGAATTAGATAAGCTTCAATATGAAGGGGTTCAATCCCAAACGCAAGGTTTAGTGGATTTAAAAATAACTATTTATTTTAATACTTCTGAAACTTTAGAATTATGTGATAACAGTTCCATAAAAGAATTTAAAATTGCACAAACATTAGTAGGATGGGCTAAAGAAGGATTACATAAAACAGGTTTAACACCTTACTTTAATCCCAAAAAAATTACTACTAAAAATAAAAATCAATTGGACAACATAATAGTAAAGCTACGTAATAATGCTGTTATATATTTACCTAAAATTGACAGAAGAAATATAATTGAGAAACAAATTGAAGATTCTTATGATGTTACTACTAAAACTTTTGACATAGAAAAACTGGAATTTAAATCAGACATCATTTATTGGAATGTGGATCAAGGGTTACTTTCTTATGTAAATAAAGAGGGCATACCTTCTATATTTTTGATTAGTGGGGCTATTGAATTAACTAATAGAGCAAAATATAATACTGCCAAAGCCGAATACGATTCCATTTTACAGAAACGTGGTACTTTGGATATTAATAAAAGTTTTGATGAAATATTTAAAATAGCTTTATCCAAAGCAGGAATAGCAGAAGATGAATACAATGTAATGAATGCTTATTCTGCTAAGTCATTACAAAATTTAATATTACGTTTTGAAAGGTATTTAGGGGAAGATAAAGCAAGAAAATTATTTAAAGCCGCAAGCGATATACTTTTAAATGCAAGAGAAGGGTATAAAATAATAGCTGATCCTTTACGTCGTTATTCTACTATTGCTATATTCAAATTAGGAGAAGAATTAGTAGGTAAAATAGGTGCATTGGAAACGGAAATTAAAGAACAGATTGAAAAATTAAATTCTGCTACTATTGATGATTTACCAGTTGTTCCTGATAATCTTGATCCAAGTATAACTTATTTTCCCCATCAAGCAGAAGCTATTTCCAAATTAAATCTTGCCGGTGATACTGCAATACTTTCGGTGGCCACAGGTGGGGGAAAGACGCTCATGCTTTTGGCGGATATGGTAAATAAATTAAGTAAAGGGGAAATATTAAAACCTTTGTTGGTTATACCTGATAGTTTAACTACTAACTGGTTTAATGAAATTCGTAATTTTTCTAAAATGAAAATGAATTGTATGATACTAAGTAGTGATACGGAAGATAGTTGGGTAGGAAAATTCCCAAAAGATGTTAGTGATGATGATGTTATTAAAAAATTAGATGAAGTATTAGGTGCTAAAATAAATTCTGCCCCTCCTAATACCATATTCGTTACTACTTATAGTTGGATAACTAAAAAATCAAATAAGTTTAAAATAGGTGGTGTTAATACTCATGTATTCCCCTATGTCAATTTTTTAAGTAATTATAAATGGGATTATATTGGACTTGACGAAGCTCATAAAATAAAGAAACAATCTTCCCAAAGAACACAAGCTTGTTACGCTTTACGTTCTGGAATTAAAATTAGACGTATTGCTACTGGTACTTTAGCCCCTACAAGGGGTTTGGATTTAGTAGGACAAATTGGTTTTCTTGATCCTTCTGTTTTAGGTAATGAAAAAGATTTTAGAAAAAAATATTGTCTTCCGGGTAAAAGAGGGGGGTATTCAAATACTCTTAAAGATGGTGCTTATGAAGAAGTATTAAGGGATATATCTCAATTAGGTAATATAACATATAGTAGAAAAGATTGGTTTTGGATTTTACCAAAAATCGAAGATAAATTTCATTCGGTTGAAATGAATGAAGCACAAATGAAAGTGTATTATGATATTGTAGAAAAAACTTTAAATAGTTTAGAGTCGGCTTCCCCTGAAGATAAAGAAGAACTTAATAGATATATGGAAGAAAACCCGGATGAAGAAATTCACGATTGGTATTTAGCAAGATTACAGCCTATACAAAGATTTTTAATTGATCCTTCTACTTCTCCTTTATCTAATTTATTATCTATTAATGATAAACGTCCGCCAAAATTAAGTAAGATTATAGAAATACTTGATGAACATTTTGCAAAAACACCTAATGAAAAAGTATTGATACTCCAAAGATATAAAGGAAAAGTACTACAAGATATAATGAAGGGGCTTCCTGATAATTATAAGAAAATGGCTATTGTTTATTCCGGGGGTATGGTTAAAAATTTAGAAAGGTTTAAAAAAGATGCTAATATAAAAATATTAGTAGGGTCCGATGAAAGTCTAACGGAAGGACATAATTTACAAGTTGCAAGTAGAATGATTAGGTTGGATATACCTTGGAGTAGTGGTGCTGTTGACCAAGTAGTAGCACGAATTTATAGACCTGCGGGTAGAGATAAAGAAACAGGTGAATTAAAGAAACAAAGAGAATTAGTAACAATTGATTGGATTTTAGTTGATAAGACTCTTGATGTTTTAAAAGTAAGACGTGTAATGCGTAACATGCAGAAAAATTCTGTTCTTTCTGGTATTATAACTATGGAACAAATACCAGAAGAATTTAGAAAATTGCCTGAATTAAAAGCTAGCTTGGATTTTTTAAGGAACCCTGTAAAAATTGATCCATTAACAGGACAAGAAATTCGTAATGATATACCTTATACAATAATTATGTCTTCTTTTAAAGCAGTAGAAGAAAGATCATTACAGGCTTTTAGAAAAGTGGAAAATGATGAATGGCAAAAGAAAAATGATGAAGATCCCGATGCTACTAAATGGGTAGAAATAAAAACAACAGGCGAAACTATGAAAGGTACGGATACCATGGAAGTTCCATGGCCCGAAGGCTTAGACATACCAAAAGAAGATGGTAGAGTTTTAAAAGATGTTTTAGAAGAAGTTGATAATGATTATTCCAAACTAATAATGTATGAATGTATTACTGAATTTGGTAAAGGTATTATTACTAAAATAAAACAAATTAAAGAACCGGAGTTGGATGAACTTGGAAATAAAACTGGTAATATGATAGATAGTGGGGAGTTTACCGTATTAGTAAAAATACTGGAAGGTGATAGAAAAGGGCAAACGGTAACTTTACCGGGTACAAAAATTGGTGTTGTTGGTGATAAAGCAATTAAAAAAGATTATGAAGATTTAACAGGATTTAGTATACCTTATGTGAGATTACAAATTGGTAGTAATGAATACGCAGTAGTTAAAGAACAAAAAGGAAATAAAGTAGCTTATAATTTACATAAACTAAATGTAGATGATAGATTACTTACAATAAATGATGGTGGTTTATTAGCCATTTATAAAGAACCAGATTGGTTAGGGTTAAAAACATTCCGTAAAATTTATTTTAAAACGGATGATAAAGCTTTTGATAAACTTGATCGTGCATTAAAGACATTGGGTTATAAATTCAAGAGTAAAGGTAAAGAAAAAGTAGAACCAATAATTGAAAAATCGAAAATTAAACAATTAAAAACTGCTATTATTACTATCGGGGGTTTAAAAGCAAAGGTTGATATAAAAGGTAATATAGCTACATGGGATAAAGATGCAAAAGAGTTCAAGGATTTTGCTTGGTTTTACAGGTACAACAAAGAGAAATTAATTGGAGTCATCAGGGATAAAGAAACTGGTAAAAAAGTTACAAGAGCTAAAGTGCCAAAACTTGATTTACTTTTATCAAAAATAGAGGAAGCACTTTATAATTTAGGATACCAAGGTGATTTACCGGAACATTTAAAAGAAAAAGAAGAACAAGTAAATAAAGCCAGAGTAAAAGAAGGTAAAGATAAAGATCAAGGTAAAATTTTTAAGAAAGTAAAACACCCTACTGGTAATATAATGCTTTACTACCATGTTTATCCTAATGGTGAAATTTATCAATATTTACCGAGAACCGATTCCGAAGAATTAAAACTGGTTTATTCTAATGGTACTTTTATTACACCTACTGGTAGAGCAAGTTCCTATATAGCTAAAAATCCAAAAGCCTATAAAAAATTCATTAAGGCTTTAACTGAATTAGGCTTTAATTTTGGTAAGAAAAGTAAAACTGTTGAACCAGAAATAGAGCCAGAAGTAGAACCTAAAAAAGTATTGAAAAAAGATATATTGGATAAATTAAAAGAAAAAGTAAAAAAATCCAAAAAAGATATTGGGGAATACTACTTTATTAAAGATACTTTCCCTGATCATTTTAGATTGGAGTATGACGGTAATGTGTATCCCATTTATCAAGATGGTAAAAGAAAATTGGATACACCTGAATATATTTATGATGAAGAAAGAAAAACTTGGTTTACACAAGGTGGTAGACCTTCCAATAAAATAAAAAATCATCATATAGATATGTATAGATGGTTAATGAAAATGCGTAAAAAATATGCGGATGAAATAACTGAACCTACACCTACAATTGATACCCCGGATAAACTTATAAAGAAAAGTAAAGAACCATCTTTACAATCTTCTACTGATTTAAAGACTTTAATTTTTGCAGGTAATTTAGGTATAGGTATAGAATATGAACCTGATAGTGAAAGTGAAATACTTAAACTTGCAAAGCCTTTAGGTTACGATAAATTTGAAATGTATAGAACGATAGCTACTAAATCAAAATTAGTACTATTTTATAAGCTGTTAAAAAGTAAAAAATTTGTAATGACCGAAAAGAATAAAGATGTTTTAATGGAACTGTTCGAAGAAATAAATAAGCCCTTAAATGCCATACTTAGATCATCTATCCTGTTCAGGAAAGAAATATACCAAGTACATAGGAAAAATTGGATAACGGATCAGTTGTATATTATTCCTGTATTAATCGGTGATGTAATTGAATTATGGATACCTGCAATGAAAGAAAAAGTAATAAAAAGTATCATTGCTGAATTGAAAATGTATAAATTCAAGAAGGATTCAGTATTAATAAATATATTGAAAAATGTAAATGAATTCAAAAATGAAAGCAAAGAATTGACTAAAACTTTAAAAGTAAATAAAATAGTAATAAAAAATGAATTGGATTTTAACTTAAAAGTAGATATACTTGAAAAGAAATTCAAACAATAAAAGGTATATGTATTTTCAAAAAGGAGATTAAAAACATGAACGAGAACAAGGTAGCAATTTTAAACAAATTTAATGGGCCGATTCGTTTTACGTATGAAGGAAAAATGATTGTTATACCATCCTTCAAAAAAACAAATAAGGAATTTATAGAAAATAAAATTGAAGGTTTGGATTTAACTAAAGCTAAGATTATCCGTTAATCAAAAATATGGAGGCATAAAATGGCAAGAGCGCAAGTTATTATTAGGGAATGGAAACTTGATACAAGAGTTCCTTCATTTCCCGGTTTGTATGTAGGTATTATAGGCCCATTCGCTAAAGGGGAAGTAAATACTAAAAGATTAGTAAATGGGGAAGCTGATATTTTAAAGTATTATACCCCGGATCAAACTATTAAAGTGGATTATACGGAAGCATATTTTTCTGCATTAGCAGTAGCACAAAATACAAATAAAGTATGGATGGTGCGTTCTGCTAATAATCCTCTTTATGGTGGTTGTTTCCTTGCTCAAGATACCCCTTTATCTTTAGCAATTGTTGTACCTGATTTTGGTACTAGTACATTGACATTTCCAACAGGTACAACAGAAGAAATTGAAATAGCGGATACCTTTTTTGATATGGTAGCCACCGCTGAAAAAATTCAATTGACTACTACAGGTGTATTACCTACTGGTTTATCATTATTGACAACTTACTATGTGATTGTCTTTGATGAAGAAAACAGACAGATTCAATTGGCGGCCAGTAAAGAAGATGCTGAAAATGGTATTTATGTAGAATTTACCGATAATGGTTCTGGAGATACTACATTAAATCTTATTGGTACTAATTCCAACGGTGAAGTAGAATATGGTATGAGTCTCCCATCCTCTTATGATTTGGATAGTAGTGATGGTAAACTTACTGGACTTAGTTCTGCTTTTACTGTTTTAATGGATAGGGATGCTTTTATTTGTTCCGATGAATTTAATAATATGTCAGTAACAGGGGATAGGATTCAGATTGCCGCTACTGTTTATCCTAAAGATGCTACTGGAACTGATTTACTTCCTGCTACTGATTATTACGTTATAAAAGTTGTGGGTGAAAGCCAAATTAAATTAGCTGATAGTTTGGTTAATGCAAATCTTGGTGTGTATATTGAATTATCTACTCCGGGTACGGATGTTGTTGGTACTTTAATGGATAAAGCGGATACATCTGCTTTTACCGCTAATGCTGTAACCGATGAATTGACAGTAACAGCTAATTTCTTTGATGCTGTTACACTTAATAACATTGTCAATTTAACGACTACAGGAACATTGCCAAAAGGATTAGCTTTATCCGAACTTTTTGAAATTACTTGTTATGGTGAAAGTACATTAGCAGGTGGTGAATACTTTAATATTTCCGATACACTTGTTAATTATTATGTTTGGTTTACAGTAGGTGCTATAAATGAAATTACATCTATCCTTTGTACTGATGCTACTACTTTTGCAGGTGGGGAATACTTTACCATAGATTCCACTACTACATCTTACTATTTGTGGTTTACCAAGGATAGTGTTGGTGTTGACCCTGCCCCCGGTGGCACTTCCATTGGTCCTGTTGATGTTGTTACAGGTGATAGTGCTATTGATGTTGCCGGTAAAATTGCAACAGCTTTACATGCTGTCGGTGGTGCGGGTGTTGTATTTAGTGCGTCAGCGGGTGGTACTAATACTGTTACTTGTACTCATGTTGTGGTGGGTGCTTGTACTGATGCAACGGATGGTACTTCTCCTGTTACTACTTCGGTTTCTGCACAAGGTGTTGATCCTACGGGTATTGATCCTGCTCCGGGTGGAACACCTATCCCTGTTGCTTTACTTGCCGGTGAAACAGCTACACAAGTAGCTACAAAAGTAGCAACAGCCATTCATGCTGTTGGTGGCGCTGGTACTACTTTTAGTGCTTCTCCTACTGGTTCCCTTGTTGAAGTAGAAGTTGTTGCTACTGGTAATTGTACTGATGCCGCTGATGTTGATACAGGGTTTGATATTGTTGTTACGCAACAAGGTAGTGATGGAGTAGGCGTTAGTTTTTATACTATCCCCGGTACTGGTACTGAAATTCAATTAGCAAGAAGTATTGGTGGTTCTGCTATTGATATTATTAATACAGGAACAGGGGTGCATACAATTACTTTTACCGAGAAAGAATCTATTTCTGATTTAGATGGTGATTTATCGAATGACATTTTAAATGTGTCCGCTACTTTCTATGAATGGATTGCAACAACTGATGATGTTAGATTAACCTCTACTGGTACACTTCCTGCCGGTTTAAATTCTGGTGTGGATTACTACGTAATTAAACTTTCAACAACAAATCAAATCAAATTAGCGACAAGTATTAATGCCGCTAAATTAGGTGTTGCAATTCAAATCAACGATTCTGGTACTGGAGTTCATACAATTCTCAATTATGAAAACCAAGAATTGCTTGGACTTGAACGTAAATGTTTACTCATTTATGGTAGTAATCAAGGACGTTGGAACAGGGATATTTACATTACTACATTACACTATCCGTATGGTGATCCCGAAGATTGGACATTAAGCCAACAGGAAGCGGCGGATACTGTAAAAGTTCCCGGTGCTTTCCTTATTTACGTATGGAAGAAAACTGAAACAGGTGATGGTACTGTTTATCAGCCTGAAACAGCTTATCTTTGCAGTAGAGATAAAGATGCAAAAGATGGATATGGTAATTCCATTTATGTTGAAACTGTACTGCAAAGAAGTAATTACATTAGAGGTATTAATAATACCGCTATTGATTCTTCAATTCTGCCAAAGGATCAAGACGTAATTCTTCAACTTGCTAATGGTAGTGATGGAGATACCGTAAGCGATGCACACCAATTATTAGCATTGGATTTATTTTATAATAAACGTGCTTCACAAGTTACTTTGCTGCTTGATGGTGGTTGGGCTACACCTTCTTATCAAAAACAAGGTTTGATTACTTTATGTGAAACACGTAAGGATTGCTTTGCTGTTTTAAGTTGTCCTTTGGAAGATGAAATTAGTAATGATTATCTCAATGAAGTAGTTGCATATCGTAAAGAAGAACTTAATGCAAATACTTCATATGCGGCATTATACACTCCGCATTTACTTATTACGGATAAATATAATGCAAGAGATATGTATGTTCCGCCTGATGGGTATGTTGGTAGTGCTATTTCTGAAACTGCAAGTAATTATGAAATTTGGTATCCACCTGCCGGTGAAAAACGCGGCATACTTAATGTGCTTGGCGTTGCCCGTGAATATCTGGAAGGGGATCAAGATGTACTTTATGACAATGGTATTAATCCAATTGATTTCTATCCCGGTCGTGGTATTAGAATTTGGGGACAAAAAACCTTATTAGCTATACCTGCTTCGGATGATAGAATTAATGTAAGATTACTACTTATTGTTATTGAACCTGCTATTGCGGCTTTCCTTGATACTTTCCTGTTTGATTTGAATACTTTTGAAAATGATGCTTCTACCCGTAAATTGATTGAGCAAGGAATTAATTCCTATATGCAAAATATCAAATCACGTTTAGGGGTATATGATTTCCGAGCACAATGTGATGAAGCAAATAATAGTAATGAAGATATTGATGCAAATAGACTTAATGTATGGTTGTTTGTTCAGCCTACTAAGTCTATTGAAGAAATTCCTTTTACTACTATTATTACTCGTACTGGTGCATCATTATCATTGGGTTGATATAAAAATTAAAAGGCTTGCGTTGTAATATACGCAAGCCTTAAAAACAAGGAGGAATAATATGGCTTTAAGACCTACTGTTGAAAACATTAGAAGTTTAGGGCAGTTTACACAACTGCATAGATGGGCAGTTCAATTCACTAAATTACCCGCTGTTTTAGGTGGAAACTATAATTCAGAGGATATAAATTTTCGTGCTGAAAGTATTGGTACTCCCAAATTAACTGTTGCCATGACTCAAATTGGAATTAGAGGTAGTAGAGTAAACCAGCATGGTAAAGGGGAATATGATGATACCATTACTTTAACATGCTTCGAAACAGTTAATAATAAAGTTATCAGTTTTCAACATGATTGGCGTGAGCATATTTGGCGTACAGAAAACGGTGGTGAAGGTACAACCGCTGATAAAGATTTACTAGAGGCTGAATTAACAATTACATTACTTGATAATGTTGATAAAGCAAGATGGGGTTATAAGTTAATTGGTGTTTTAATGGAATTAGGTGATCCGGGTGCGGAACTTGGAAATGAAGCTGATCCACAAAAACCAGTATTCACTTTGAAGTATGATTATTTTAATGAATACTCAATTACTAATCGTGATGCTTTTGGAGTAAATAATTTTTAATGGGAATCTGGCTTAAAAATGTTGAAGATTTACGTAAGATTGAATGGAGTAAAAGTTGGTTATGGGATATAAAAATCCCATCAGCACCTTACCCATTTAAAGAGTGGTTCCCTGCTACTACTGTTGAAGAACCTATATATGCTTTTCAAAGTAAAACTTTTGAAACACCTTCTTTACCTTTTGCTGTACCAGAAAAAACAAGTGCTTTAAAAGTAATAACATTGAATTTTATTGATGACATAAATTTAAATGTTCAAAATTGGATTAAGCAATGGGTAAAAGAGATAAGTGGTAATGGATATTATGCATTAACATTGGATAAAGCTGTAAGAGAATTGCATATTGCTAAATTAAAAAATAGAAATGCGATATTAGAAATAAAAGGGTATTTAGTTTTTCCACAAGGGGCTTTAAATTATAGTGGTAATTCAGAAAGTGGTAATCATAGTTCTCAATTAGAGTTTGTTATTGCCGGTGAATTATAAAATAGTTTACGTTTATTAAACTTCAAATACCCTGCCCTAATATGTAGGGTGGGGTATTTTAATTTAGACAAGGAGGAAACGTATGAGTTTTGAAATCAAAAATAAAAAAGATATTAATGGATTAACGTTAAAAGGTAATCCAGTAGCTAAAAAGAAAGAAAGTAAAAGCATTGAAAAAAATGATTTTTTAAATTTGAAATTCAATGAAGAGTTTATTAGTAATCTTGCAAGTAAAATTGAATTACTAAAGGATCAAACTTCAAAATTTTTAATTGGAGATATTCCTACTCATTATTTACCATATCCAAAAGGTAGTAGAATAATAGCTTCCACATATCCGTATAGAATAATAAAGACACTATCCGATTCAAAATTGCCTTTAGATTATCAGTATGAGTTAATGCTTCAAGGTATAGAGACAGAAAATTTTGATAAACGGCAATTATCTTTATTTGATTTTATGTATATCAATGTACTTAGAAAAATGTCTTCTTTACCTGCACCAATTTACTCCGTACCTTACTACTGTAATAAATGCAAGGAAACAAATGTTCATAGATTTGGGTTTTCTGATTTAACTTTTGATGATTTGGATCTTGATAAAATAAAGTCTTTGCCTATTGAAATTGATTTTTACACTATTGGTAAACAGAAATTTTCTACTATTACTATTGATACTTTTATGAAGATTTTGAAAAATGACTTATTCTACTTAAAAGACGAAAAAGGGGAATACATATTGGATGGGGAAGGTAATAAAGTAAAAGATAAAATATCAATACTTGCAGGTCATTGTGTATCTTTACCTTTTAGGGAAGCTTATGATTTATTTAGTAATGTAAATGTAGATGAAGATATTACTTTATTGGAGCAAGTCGATAGCTTGTTAGGACATCGTTTAAGCCCTTTAAAAATTAAATGTACTACCAATAAAAATACTATTTGTGGTAATACAATATACATAGGACTTTCAGGGGGTGAGTCCATAATAATACCCTTTCGTGGATATAGGGGAACTATTGAAGATAGAATTAATTTTGGCTAAATATGGAATGATTGATTTATTTCACATAGGTTATTTGGATTATGGATATGTAATACGTCAATGTGAATATATTGAATCTATAATCCGTAAACAAAGAGGTAAATAAATGCCTTTAGATTATTATCCTGATTTAGAATCTGGTAAAGCAGAACAAATTGGTGGTATAAATATGCCTGATATTAGTGATCCTAATATGCGGGCTTCCAGATTAGGGTTAGCCCCTAATAGTGGTAAAAAGCCCGTATTTGATTTAGCTGATGATATAAAAGGGATGTTTAGTAGTATATCTAATTATATAATGGATATAAAAGAAAGTATTGTAAAATTTTTACCTAACATAGCCAAAGATACTAAAGGTACTGAAAAAGGAGTAACCGAAACTAATAAACAAAGTAAAGAAAAAGGTAAAGGTAAAGACAAATCAAAAGGTAAGGGTAAAGAAGATGAAGAAGATGAAGATTACGGGGATGACAAAAAATCAGTAACAGATTCACTTAAACTTGATAAAGATTTATTTAGTTTAAAAAATGTAGGTAGATCATTAAAAATGATGGGAGCTTATGGTTTAAAAGGTGGTATTGGTGAAATAGGTAGACAAGTAGTAGGTAGTAAATTTCAAAGTATAGGTACAAAATTACAATCAACAGAATTACCCATTATTGAAGCATTAGGTAATAAGTTATTGGGTAAATCTAAGCAATGGGGGGAACAAACAAAAGAAAAAACAAAAGCATTTGAACAAAAACAACCTAAAAAAGAAAATGGTGAAGTAGGTGAAGTAGGTGAAGAAGATGAAGTAGAGGAAGTGGGAAATGAAAATGTACTAAAACAAATAGAGGAAAATACAAGGGAAGGCGCGGACAATGCAAAAGACAGTATGGAAGATGCAAGTGCTAAAAAATTACAACAGGAATTAAGAGAAGATGCAAGGGATGAAAAACTTATAAATGGAATTACTGATGCTACACAAATGGCGTCTGATGCAATAAATGAAAATATAGATGGATTAGGTAAAGATTTAGGAGAACAAAATAAGAAGTCTACTGGAATACTTGGTAGTTTTTTTAAAACACCTGTAACAGGATTACTAAAAGGGGGAGTAGGAAAACTTTTAGGTAGTGCGGGTTTAGTAGTAGGTGCGGGTGCGGCGGGGTATATGGCGGGGTCATGGTTAAATAATCAAATGACTAAAGCTTTCGGTGGAAAGACTTTAGGGGAGAAAATGTTTGAATGGTTTCATGGTGGAGATAAAACACAACCTTTAACTGGTACGGAAGGGTTAGGTAGTGCGGAGGATTTTAAAGATACAGAAAAATTACAAAAAAATATAGATGCAATGCAAGATCAATTAATTAAGAAAAAAGGTGAAACCTTTATTAGTGATGAAGATGAAAAAGAAATAGAAGATTTAGAAAAAAGAAAAGCCCAACTCCAAAAAAGATTGCAATATGAAATAGAGCAAAAAAGAAAAGCAACAGAAGTAATGCCAGAAGAAGTAAGTGAAGAAAAACCAAAATTAGAATCTTATGAACCGAAACCAGAATCTAAACCAGTAGAAGAAATTAAACCCAAAAGAGATATTTTTGGAAATGAAATACCAGTAACAGAAATACCTAAACCAGTAGAAATACCTAAACCAGTAGAAATACCTAAACCAGTAGAAATACCTAAACCAGTAGAAATACCTAAACCAGTAGAAACACCTAAACCAGTAGTACCATCTAAAGTAACTGAAAATTTGCCTGAAAAATTAGAAGAAAAACCAAAAGCCATTGTTGAAACAAAAAAACCATCGGAAAAATTTGGTATTACTTTAAATGCAAGGGATGATAAAGGCAACTTAGAATCTGCTACTGTTTATTATACTCCTGTATCGGATAGTCCTAAAGATATATTAAATGCAAGGCGTAAAGCTGAATTAATGGCTACGGCTGAAATTTCTAAAAAATTAAAAACAGATAAGCTATACATATATGGTAAAAAAGCTATAATACCAGAAAAAGAAACAATAAAAGAACCCAAAATAGAGATACCTAAAGAGGAAATTATCGAACAACCAAAAGCAACAGAAATGATAGAACAGCCTAAAGTAGGTATTAGTAAAAGTTTACCAGAAGGTGATTTTGAAAAAGCAAAAGATACTTATATTAAAAAATCTTTAGCATGGGAGGAAAGACAAGATATAATAGATAGAAAAGCTAAAGGGGAAACAGATGATTATGAAATAGAATTATTAGATACATACAATGAAGCAATTGAAAAAATGAAAAAAGCAAAAACATCAGAAGAACTTTTAAAAATAGATCAATTTGGAACACCTGAAGAAATAAAAAGTAAAAGAGAAGAATTTAAGTCTTCTTTAACAGAACCGGCTATTGCTGAAATTAAACCTACACCATCACCTACTCCTACTTCATTTATTAAAGAAGGGGAAAGAGCAATAGGGGAACAGCAACAACCAGTAATAAATGTTCCTCCCCCTACTATTATAAATAATTCTAAAAATGTACCTGTTTCTACTACACCTGTTACTAAAAAAACTACTATTGATGAAGCGAATACAGAATTACTTAGAACTATTATGGGGTAAAAATTATGTCTGAACCATTTTTATACATAGATAAAATAATGAAAAATCCTGATTTAACTATCAGGTTTGCTTTACCTACCGGGCCTGTTACTGCTTTTATGACTTCTGATACTTTTGATGTTTCGGGTACTGCTACTTATAATTCATTATTGGAAGAATCTTTAGCTGAAATGGCAGTAGGGGCTATTGCAGGTAATAAAGGTAAATCAATTATGAAAATGGCTACTGCCGCTACTCAAACAAAAGTAATGTCTCCTTTAGAAACTACTCTATCATGGTCTGGTAGTGAAAGGCCGGAATTTAGTTTAGAATTAACTTTTGTTTCCATAAGAGGGGAAGACGTAAGAGAATATGCTAAAAAGTTTTTAGAGGGTACAATGCCTAAGTCATGGAGTGGTACAACAATGAAAGCCCCTTGGGGTTATAGTCTTCTTACAAAAGATGCAGGTGGTGGTAAATTCGCAGTATCAATAGGTAGATGGTTTCGCGCCCCTAATCAAGTACTAAAATCAGCATCATTTAGGTTATCTACTTTATGTAATCAAAATGGGCATCCTTTATATGCTATTGGTACTATATCTTTTGCACCTTACAGATTATTAAGCGCACCCCAATTTTTAAGTTATTTCTCATAAAGGACAATTTATGTTTTATATAAACTTAGACAAGGATTCAAAACCAAGATATGATTTCGATAAATTCATGGAGTTTATCGAAAATGGATATGATGTACTTTCATCTTATTTCATATATAAAATTAAATCCTTGCCCATTAAAGGTGTTTTCAAAGTAACAAATGAAAGTTTTAAACCTGAATTAATTTCATATAAAATATATAGTAATACAGGTCTATGGAAAATACTAATGATTTATAATGATTTGCGTTCCTTCGATGAAATATACATAGGTAATGAAATAAATTATCCATCCATTGACAGTTTGGAAGAATTATATTTCAGTTTAAAAGCGAAACAAACACAGGTAGAAGGTTGATATGGTAAAAGTAGATTCTCAATTCGTATATATCTTTTCCATAGGTGGTAAAAAAGATTTTATTGAAACACAAGATTTATTGAGTTTTGTTGTCATTGAAGAAGCAGGGAATGTACTACCTGTATGGGAAATAGAATTTATAACAAAAGACAAGGAACTTTTAGAAGTATTCCACGAAGGTTATGATTTAGAAATTACTTATGGCAAGGATGAAGAAAATTTAATAGATACTAAATTAATAATTACTTCAAAACAACATGACTTTTTAGGTGTCAATCAATTCGCTATAAAAGCATCTGGTTTGTATTCTTGTATTGAATATATTACAAACCCGTATACAACTATAACCGATAAAAAATCAGGTATAGAAGTAGTAATTGAACAAGCTAAAAAATATTTCCCCAAACCATTACCTGATGCAAATGTAACAGAATCAAAAGATGAACAGTATTGGATTCAACCTTACATAACAGGTAAAAGGTTTATTGATGAAGTTTTACTTCATTCTTATGACCCTAGTTCCTTTTATGGGGCAGGAATAAATAGTAATGGACAATTCATATTACGGGATTTCAAAAAATTAATAACGGATAAAGTAGATAATTACGATTATAAATTTTTGAAAACGGATACCATTGATGATAAGACAATACCCATATCCGGTAATTATTATTTAAAATCCAAAAGTGGTTTTATAAATTGTTGGGTAGGTTATAACAGAATAAAGCCTATTTATACATTACAAAATGATTCAATGTATTTTACAAGTGAAGAAATAAAACCATTGATGGCGATGACAAATGCTTTAAGTAGACGAATAAATATAAACAGGGGATTACCTATTGGTACATCCATTGCTAATATACATGACAAGTATTTTGAAGCGTATATAAGAAATATTGCAGGATTATCTTTATTTTCTTCTGAAAGCATTGAAGTAAGTTTTCCATCCATTATGAATGAAATAAGTATTTATGATTTGATTCATTTTTCAGATTCGGTAGCTGTAGGGGAAGGTGTAGAAGCTTTAGAATTTCCTAGCGGTCCTTATATAGTTGGGTTAGTTAGTAGGGTTATTCAAAATAGCCAATTGCTAACAACATGCAAATTATATAGGGAATCAATGAATAGTATCAAAGGTGATTTGTACTAAGGTATATGTATTTTTAAATAGTAAAAGGAATAATTTTTAATGCTTCTAAAAGCCATTGAATATTTTAAAAGAGAAAATAATTTAGAAGGTGATTTTCGTGGTATAGTAGTAAAAAACGATGACCCTGAAAAATTATGCAGAATAAAAGTTAAAATACCAAAAATATTAGAATCGGATGACATTGAAAAATTGCCATGGTGTTATCCACAAGGCATTAGTTCTTTAGGTGGTAGACCGGATTTAAGTAATACAATAATACCAGAAGTAAACAGCCTTATTACTGTTTATTTTCCAAATAAAGACAATGTTTATTTTCCAGTTTACAAAGGCTTTTTTAAAAATAGCAATACAAAGCAAGATATATTCGATGAAGACTACCCCGAAAGTTATGGTTTCGTTGATTCTACAGTTTCCTTTTATAGAGTAAATAAAAAAGAACAGTATGCAGAATATTATCATGTAAGTGGGTTAGTAATAAGAATTGATAAAGAAGGGAATTTAGTAATAGTACATCCTAAAAGTTTAACACACGATATAGGGGAAGATTATAATTTGAATATCGCTAAAAATTTTAATATACAAGTGGGTGAAAATTATAATCTGAAATGTACTAATTATAGTAGGGATGTTTCTGCGAATGACAATATAAACGTAGGTGCTATTTATAGTTTAAGTGCGGGAGCTAATGTAAATATAAATGCAAGTGCAAACTTATCCTGCATGGGTGCAAATATATTTTTTGTTAGTGCTGGTAATTTAGCAGAACAAGTAGGTGGCGCACACTTTATAAAATGTTCTGTTCAAGGTATATTGTCAAGTGGTTTAATAGCACATATGGGTACTTTAATAGCTCATAATCAAGCACCCCCTACACCTATTCCCGCTGTTCCACCTACTCCCCCGGATATGAGTAATTTAGAAAGTGGCATCGCTGATTTGGAAAGTGAAATAAGTAATTTAACATCCAAACTAAATGAATTAAAAACATTAGCTGAAAATTTAAAAAGTAGAGGGGAAGAAGTAAAAGCTAAGTTGGAAAGTGAAGCGAATAGTTTGAAAGGAGATTCATAATGCCGGGTTTTCTTTGCCCTCATAAAGGGTATTTTAAATTTAAATCATTAATAGTAATTGGTGGATTTACTTGGCGGATGCTTTGGACAGGTTCTACTTATGAATGGGAATCATGGAATGGTTCAGCATGGGTTTCTTCCGGCGCACCCCCTACTGATCCTGTTGGATATGTAATTTTTGATCCAAGGGAAAGTGGGATATTTTATGCTAAAGAAGGTGGGGAATCTGGTAGTATGCCGCCTAGTTGGTTTCCACAAGGTACTACTCCCGGCCCTACTCCAACAGTAAGTGATAATGAAATACAATGGGAATTACAATACAACCAACCATTTATTCTTTACCCTGAATGGCAACCAAATCATGTTTATAAACCGGGTGATACTATTAGACAAATGTTCCCTGTTGGTGAACCTGATCCTTATGGTAGTCATAAATATGTAGTACAATCAATTGCTGTTACGGATACAACTACTTTTTGTGTAAGAGAAGCATGTAGAGTATGGGACAAAAATGCTAATAATGGTTTAGGGGAATGTGGTCATGCTCCAAATTTAGGTGGTACTCCGCCTACTCCACCCCCTGCATTTGCGGCATTAGTAAGTGAATATCAAGGTAATGAAGATTTAGATGGTAATGGATTAGTATATGGAAAAGATTTTATGATTGATCCTACTGATCCTGCTAAACCCCCTGCATTAGCAAGTATGGAAGAAGACCCGGATTGGACGGACCCGACTTCTATTATGACGTGGCAAGAATATCTGGATAGTTTATAAGGAGTAATAATGAAAATTACAATTAAAGAAAAACAATTCATATTAAAACGTAGGAAAATGTTAGCTATGAGCGATCAAGCAATGATATATGAAGAAATGAAAAGTAAATTAGAAAGTGAACTTATTGATAATAAGAAAAATGTAACGTATAATTTAATGAATAGATATAAAATTGATAAGAAAAAAGCTGAAAAAATTATTGAGTTATTTAGGTTTGTGGATATTACAGCAAGAATGGAACAAAGATTTGCCCTTATTGAAAAAATAGAAAAGATAATAGGTGAATAAATGTCAGGTGAAACTTCTGTATTAAGTATATGGACAGGTGTTACTAATCATGGTTTACCTTGTTGTCCTCATAATGTAGTAGGTGTAATGATAAATGGTGCTAAAAGTGTACGGGCTGAAATGTCACCTACTGGAAAACAAATGATTCCTTATATAGTTCATAGTTGTCCACATTGTTCTACTGCTTATCCTTATAAAGGAAGTAAAAAGAATTTTTCAGAAGAAAAATTTACTACAAGACAAAATGATTTTGCATTAACTACTGGTTGTGGTTGTTTATTAATGTGTGTATCTTCAAAACAATCGGTGAGGTCAGATTACTAATGGCAACAGCAATTTTATATTCTGATTTAAATGCTATTGACCCTTTTAATAAGCCATTAGTGGATAATATAGAAGCTATATATTCTTTTATTTATAATTTACTTAATACAGGATTAGGGGAAAGACCTTTTCAACCTACTGTTGGTTTACCATTGGACGAATTACTTTTTGAATTGGCAACAGATGAAAATGCTTTACAAATATATCAAATGATAATTAGTGCTTTTGAAACATGGTTGCCAGAAGTTACTTTAAATTATGCAGGTACTAATGTAACACCTATTTACGATGATTATAGGTATGAAATACAAGTATATTTCATAATTGAAGGATGGAATGAAGAACTTTTTATAAGTGGTGAGGTATCTCAATGAGTACTGGCCTTATAAATGTAGAATCCATATCCTATGAAGATATTTTAAATGACATACGTACATATGTAAGGGCAAAACCTGAATATGCACGATGGAAAAGTTTTTATGAAATAGCTACTGGTACTACTATTGAAGAACTTTTTGCGGCAGTTGCTACTTATATAGCTTATCATAATTTAATAGCTCGCCGTGAAAATTATATGATGGATGCTTTAATTAGAAGTAGTGTAGTCGCAAATGCACAAGACAAAGGTTATCCCGTATTCAGGGGAAAAAATGCTCATTTGTATTTAACAGTCATGCCGGATCAAACCATATCTTTTAATAAATTTGATATCGTAGGTAGTGTATCTGGTTATGATCTTGTAGCTTTTGAAGATGTAGCTTTGGAATTTGAAGTTCCAAAATCATTTGAAATAGTAATGGGTAATATAGAAACGGAAGAACAAGTAATACCTTCCCGTAATATAAATACATTTCGATTTATAAAACCAAAAGTAAGTGAAGATTTTATTTTATATGTTAATGATAATGAAGTACCTACTGATAATTTTATATTAAAACTAACAGAAGACAAATATATTGTTCTTACCAATTCATTGAATAGTGTTGATGTTTTGTACCTTAATAAATATCCACCTGATTTGTGGGTATCCAATAGTAGTTACTCCGAAAGCGAATATATTACTCCTAATTTTTCATGGAGAGCTTCTACTATTTATAAAATAAATGATCAAGTTGTACCTACTGTTTCCAATGGTTATAGGTATAAAGTAATTGCTAAAGTAAGCGGTAGTAATACTACAGAACCAATTTGGCCTGAAACTTTAGGAGCTACTGTTGTTGATGGTGGTATTACATGGGAAAATGTAGGGTTAGAATTTACTAATTTATATTATAGAAGTACAACAGTAGGCATAGCAAATTCAGGTACAAATGAACCCATATGGAGTATGGATGTAGGAACGGAAATAGTAGATAATGAAATTACATGGGTATGCACAAATGAAAATATTTATTCCTTATATCCTTATGATACTAATGATGTTTTAAAAATAGCCTATATTCAATTAGAAGATATTCAATTCTCCCCTTCTGCTTTGTCTTTTTTCTATGGAGAGATTACAAATTATATATCCTTAAATGAATATGCAGAACCAGAGGATATAGATTCCATAAAAATAAATGCACCTTTATTCCATGAAACTAAAAAATTAATTCGTGGTAGAAATGATTATAAGAAAATACTAAGGGAAATTTTAGCGAATGTAACTGCTACTAATGGGCATGATATATCTCCGGCAGTAGTTGAATTGACATATGTAAAAGATCATACTACTAATTTATGGTATCCAAATATGTATGTTGATTCAGGACAATATGTAATGCCTTCGATACCTAATAATTTTATTTATCAAGCTGATGTTAGTGCTTATACAACTACGGATACAAAAGGAAATTCAGGAGCGAGTGAACCAATTTGGCCTATTATAATAGGGGAAACTATTCAGGATGGCGAAGTTATATGGCGTTGTGAAAATCAATTAGGCTTACCT
>Ga0209262_10000071_pt1 | contig 74078 bp, 74 predicted proteins | sample Lowcelwee11metaG_FD_187171 | JGI IMG/M metagenome (GOLD analysis project Ga0209262, IMG submission 187171) | Freshwater pond sediment microbial communities from the University of Edinburgh, under environmental carbon perturbations - Low... | ecosystem: Environmental > Aquatic > Freshwater >... | reverse complement strand
ACGCCGCCGGACGCGGTTTCCCCACTGATGCTGGCATTGATTACTTCGAATTTGGGGTGAGTCTGGCGCAATTCCTGTTGCATCAAGTTCACCCAGGATGCGTCGCGCGTGATGCCATATGCGGCTGAAAGGCTGTCGCCGAACACCAGGATGTTCCTGGCGGCCTGAGCGGGGAGGGAGAGGGTGATCGCCGCGAACAGCCAGCAGAATGCATGTAATCGTTTGTTCATGGTGCCGATTGTGCAGGCAGGAAGGGGCGGCGGCAAGCCGGGCGGCAGATGCCGGCCGTTTCCGGGTATTTGGACGGTTCGGCCGCTTTTTCCCAATCCTGCCGTTGAGTTGGCGCGCCGCTTCGGTTACAATGCGCGCCCTGTTTATCCGGCAACCGCCGAATAATCAGTAATTCACACACTCGTTCATGTTGGGGTGTCCCTTTAAAGGGGATCAGGCTGACGGGTGGAAGAACTTAACCCTTAACGATTGGAGCAATAAATGCAAGTAACCATGCGTCAAATGCTGGAGGCGGGTGTCCATTTCGGTCACCAGACCCGTTTCTGGAATCCCAAGATGGCCCCGTATATCTTCGGTCATCGCAACAAGATTCACATCGTCAACCTGGAAAAGACCGTCGTGATGTTCAACGACGCGCTGAAGGAAGTACGCAAGATCGCGGCGAAGAAGGGCAATGTCCTGTTCGTGGCAACCAAGCGTCAAGCGCGCGAGATCATCCGCGAAGAAGCGATCCGCGCCGGTTCTCCTTTCGTTGACCATCGCTGGTTGGGCGGCATGCTGACCAACTTCAAGACCGTGCAACTGTCCATCAAGCGCCTGAAAGAACTGGAAGCGATGATCGAAGACGGCAGCATCGAAAAGGTCTCCAAGAAAGAAGGTCTGGTTCTGCGCCGCGAGCTGGAAAAGCTGGAACGCAGTCTGGGTGGCATCAAGGACATGCAGGGCTTGCCTTCCGCCATCTTCGTGATCGACGTTGGCTACCAGAAGGGTACCGTCACCGAAGCGCAGAAGCTGGGCATCCCGGTCATCGGCGTGGTCGATACCAACCACAGCCCGCTGGGCGTTGACTATGTCATTCCCGGTAACGACGACTCCAGCCAGGCGATCCGCCTGTATGCGCGCGGCGTGGCCGATGCAATCCTCGAAGGTCGCGAGCAGGCACTGAACGATTTGACTGAACAAGTCGCGGAAAAGGCGGCGTAAGCAGCCTTCCCGCAACGAGGGGGCGCAAGCCCCCTTTTTTATAGCTGAAAAAAATAGGAGTGTGACATGGCAGAAATCACCGCAAGTATGGTGAAAGAACTGCGCGAGGCTACCGGCCTCGGCATGATGGAATGCAAAAAGGCGCTGGTCGAGACCAACGGCGACTTCAAGGCGGCCGAAGAACTGATGCGTATCAAGAGCGGTGCCAAGGCCAGCAAGGCCGCATCGCGCGTGACGGCGGAAGGCGTGATCGGTTCCTACCTGGCAGCGGACGGCAAGACCGGCGCCGTGGCAGAAGTGAACTGCGAGACCGACTTCGTGGCCAAGAACGACGACTTCATGGCGTTCGCCAAGAACGTGGCCGAGACTGTGGCCAAGAACAATCCGGCCGATGTCGATGCATTGATGGCTTTGCCTATCGCCAACGGTTCCGGCACGGTCGAAGAGACACGCAAGGCACTGGTGATGAAGCTGGGCGAGAACCTGACGGTGCGCCGTTTCGAGCGCTACACGACCTCCACCGGCAAGCTGTCCACCTATCTGCACGGCAACAAGATCGGCGTGATGGTGAACTTCACCGGCGGCGACGAGGCCATGGGCAAGGACATCGCGATGCACATCGCGGCTTCCAAGCCGAAGTCGGTCGATGCCTCCGGCGTGAATCCGGAAGACATCGAAACCGAGCGCCGTATCGCCATCGAGAAGGCCAAGGAATCCGGCAAGCCGGAAGCCATGCTGGAAAAGATCGCCGAAGGCACCGTGCAGAAGTTCCTCAAGGAAGTCACGCTGCTGGGCCAGGTGTTCGTCAAGGCTGAAGACGGCAAGCAGACCATCGAGCAATTGCTGAAGAGCAAGGGCGCTTCGGTCACCGCTTTCCAGATGTTCATCGTCGGCGAAGGCATCGAGAAGAAAGTGGAAGACTACGCTGCTGAAGTCGCGGCTACCGTCGCTGCCGCCAAGAAAGGCTAAGAGGAAAACATCCATGACCGCTCCCGCCTACAAACGCATCCTGCTCAAACTCTCCGGCGAAGCTCTGATGGGCGACGACAGCTACGGCATCAACCGTGGCGTCATCGAACGCATCGTGGCCGAGATCAAGGAAGTGGTCGAGCTGGGTGTGGAAGTGGCGATGGTGGTCGGCGGCGGTAACATCTTCCGCGGCGTCGCTCCGGCGGCAGCGGGGATGGACCGTGCCACCGCCGACTACATGGGCATGCTGGCCACGGTGATGAACTCGATGGCGCTGCAGGATGCGATGATCCGTGCCGGGCTGGATTGCCGCGTGCAGTCCGCCCTGAGCCTGGAGCAGGTGGCCGAGCCGTTCATCCGCGGCAAGGCCTTGCGTTACCTGGAAGACGGCAAAGTGGTGGTCTTCGCGGCCGGCATCGGCAGCCCGTTCTTCACCACCGACACTGCCGCCGCACTGCGCGGTGTGGAGATGGATGCCGAAGTCGTCATCAAGGCGACCAAGGTGGACGGCGTGTATACCGCCGATCCTAAGAAGGACCCGAAAGCCACGCGTTACCAGAAGGTGAGCTTCGACGAGGCTATCAACAAGGATCTTAAAGTGATGGACGCCACGGCTTTGACACTGTGCCGCGACCAGAAGCTGCCCATCATCGTGTTCAGCATCTTCAAGGAAGGCGCGCTGAAGCGGGTAGTGATGGGGCAGGATGAAGGAACACTGGTTCACTGTGACTGATTTCGGAGAACGATGATGATCGCTGACATCAAAAAGAATGTAGAACAAAAGATGCTCAAGTCGCTGGATGCGCTTAAAGCAGACTTGGGAAAGATACGTACCGGCCGTGCCCACACCGGCATTCTGGATCACGTGATGGTTGACTACTACGGTAGCCCGACCGCCATCAATCAGGTGGCGAACGTCACACTGACGGATGCGCGCACCATCGGCGTGCAGCCTTATGAAAAGAACATGATCGGTCCGATCGAAAAAGCGCCGCGACTCCGATCTGGGGCTGAACCCGGCCACCAACGGCGAACTGATCCGAGTGCCGATGCCCATGCTGACGGAAGAACGCCGCCGCGACCTGATCAAGGTGGTGAAGAGCGAAGGCGAAGACGCCAAGGTGGCCGTGCGCAATATCCGCCGCGATGCCAATGAACAACTGAAGAAGTTGCTCAAGGACAAGGAAGTCGGCGAGGACGAAGAGCGTCGCGCACAGGATGATGTGCAGAAACTCACCGACCGCTTCGTCGCCGAGATCGACAAAGCCCTGCAAGCCAAAGAAACCGACCTGATGGCTGTATAAGCGAGCCATCCAAATGGCGCTGCCTTTCTTCAGTTCCACCCGTTCCATTCCCGACATCACTGCTGTCCCGCGTCACATCGCCATCATCATGGATGGCAATGGGCGCTGGGCCAAGCAGCGCTTCATGCCTCGCGTGATGGGACATCAGCGCGGGGTGGAAACGGTGCGCGAGATGGTCAAGGCCTGCCGCCAGATGGGCGTGGAATACCTGACGCTGTTCGCTTTCAGCAGCGAAAACTGGCGCCGTCCGGCCGACGAGGTCTCCTTTCTGATGCAGCTGTTCATGAAGATGCTGGAGCGCGAAGTCGGCAAGCTGCACGAGAACAATATCCGGCTAAAGATCATCGGCGACCGCAGCCGCTTCGATGCGCAACTGGTGCAGTACATCGACGAGGCGGAGAAGCTCACCACCAACAACACCAGCCTGACGCTGACCATCGCCGCCAACTACGGCGGCCGCTGGGACATCATGCAGGCCATGCATGCGCTGAGCCAAGCGCACCCCGAGCGCGCCACCGCGTTCGGCGAAGAAGAACTCACACCTTATCTTTCCATGCACTATGCGCCGGAACCCGACCTGTTCATCCGCACCGGCGGCGAGCAGCGCATCAGCAACTTCCTGCTGTGGCAACTAGCCTACACTGAACTGTATTTCACCGACACCCTGTGGCCCGCATTCGACCGCGCGGCGCTGGAAGCGGCCATCCAGTCCTACCAGAAACGCGAACGTCGTTTCGGCAGGACCAGCGAACAATTGACCGGGGACAAGACCAATGCTTAAGCAACGCATCATCACCGCGAGCATCCTGTTCGTACTCTTTCTGGCGGCGCTGTTCGGCCTGCCAACGCTGGGCTGGCAAGCGGTGGTGCTGGTTGTGGTGTGGCAGGGTGGCCTGGAGTGGGCGCGGCTGTCCGGTCTGAACGGGCGTGCAGGCACCGGCTACTGGATGCTGACGCTGGCAATGATGGCCACGATGGTCTGGTTGGACAGCAGTTTGGGATTTGAAGCGGAGACCATGCTGCATCTGGCGTTGTACATGCTGGCGGTCCTGTTCTGGGTGTTCGCGGTACCGGCCTGGATGATCTCCGGCTGGCGCCCGCAGAATCCGTGGCTGATGGGCGTGGTCGGCTGGCTGGTGTTGCTGCCGACCGGGTTGGCGATGCTCGACCTGCGAGCTTTCAGTCCCTGGCTGCTGCTGTTCGTGATGACGCTGGTGATGATGGCCGATATCTCGGCTTACTTTGCCGGCAAGCGTTTCGGCAAGAACAAACTGGCACCCGCGATCAGTCCCGGCAAGACCTGGGAAGGCGTGATCGGTGCATTGATCGGTGTCTCGGTATTCGTGGTCGTCGTCGGCTGGGCGAGCGGACTCTACAAGCAATATCCGGTGTTCCCAGCGGCCATCGTTGCCGGCTGGTGGTGGGTCGGATTGGCGGTGATTGGCGATCTGTTCGAGTCGCTGATCAAACGCCAGGCAGGCGTCAAGGATAGCGGGGCGTTGCTGCCCGGACACGGCGGTCTGCTCGACCGCATCGATGCGCTGACTTCCACCTTGCCCTTCGCGGCCATCGCACTCATTCTGCAAAGGCTGGAATGAGCAAACTCACCCGTCTCACCGTACTCGGTTCCACCGGCAGCATCGGCAAGAGCACGCTGGACGTGGTCGCACGTCATCCCGACAGATACCGCATCATCGCGCTCACCGCGCAGCAGCAGGACGAGCTGCTGTTCGAACAATGCCAGCGTTTCCAGCCGCGCTTCGCAGTCTTGCTCGATGAAGCAGCCAGCGAACGTTTGCGCAAGCGCTTAGCCGCTGCCGGGCTGGAAGTCGAAGTTTTGTGCGGCGCTGCGGCCCTGGAGCGCGTATCGACGCTGCCGGAGGTGGATGCCGTGATGGCCGCCATCGTCGGCGCTGCGGGCATGCCGCCCACGCTGGCGGCGGCGCATGCGGGCAAGAAGATATTGCTGGCCAACAAGGAGACGCTGGTGCTGGCCGGACACCTGTTCATGGAGGCGGTGCATCGCAGCGGCTCGGCCCTGCTGCCCATCGACAGCGAACACAATGCTATCTTTCAGGCATTGCCGCGCAACTATGCGGGCGACATGAAGCAAAGCGGCGTGAGCAAGATCCTGCTCACCGCATCCGGCGGCCCGTTCCGCAACACTCCGCTTGAGCAATTGAAAGACGTGACGCCGGAACAGGCCTGCGCGCATCCCAACTGGAGCATGGGCCGCAAGATATCGGTCGATTCCGCCAGCATGATGAACAAGGGCCTGGAAGTGATCGAGGCGCACTGGCTGTTCAATGCCGCTGCCGACGATATCCAGGTGGTGGTGCATCCGCAGAGCGTGATCCATTCCATGGTGCAGTACGTGGATGGCTCGGTGCTGGCGCAGCTCGGCAATCCCGACATGCGCACGCCCATCGCCTACGCGCTGGCCTATCCGGACCGTATCGATGCCGGCGTCGCTTCGCTCGATCTGTTCGCCATCGCCAAGCTTGATTTCGTCGCGCCCGATTTTCAGCGCTTCCCCTGCCTGTCGCTGGCCTATCAGGCCTTGCGCGCGGGCGGCACGACACCGGCATTGCTGAACGCGGCGAACGAAGTCGCCGTGGCCGCCTTCCTCGACAGACGCATCGCCTTCCTCGACATCCCGCGCCTGATCGAAGTGGTGCTGGGCAAAGTGGCACGCAAGGAAGTGAACGAGTTGCAGGACGTGCTGGATGCGGACGCGGCAGCGCGCATCGCGGCGCAGGAGTGGATCGCGCGATGACCACCTTGCTCGCTTTCGTCGTGGCCATCGTCGTGCTCGTGCTGTTCCACGAGCTGGGACACTATGCCGTGGCGCGTTTCTTCGACGTGAAGGTGCTGCGTTTCTCCATCGGTTTCGGGCGGGTGCTCTACAGCAGACGTTTCGGCAACGGCGAGACCGAATGGGTACTCTCGGCGATCCCGTTGGGCGGCTACGTCAAGATGCTGGACGAGCACGAGGACACGGTGCCGGAGCAGGATCTGCCGCGCGCCTTCACACGCAAGCCGGTATTGCAGCGCATGGCCATCGTGGTCGCCGGGCCGATCGCCAATCTGTTGCTGGCGATCGTGTTGTATTTTGTTTTGTTCATCCACGGCGTGCCCGGTCTGAAGCCGGTACTGGGCGAGGTCACGCCGGATACGCCGGCAGCCAGCGCGGGGCTGAAGAGCAATCAGACCATCGTCAGCATCGACGGGCAGGCGACGCCGAGCTGGCAGGAGATACGCTGGGTGTTGATCGATCTGGTGCTACAGCAAAGAGCGGCCAGGATAGAACTGCACACGCCGGAAGGCGAAGTGGAGTTTCGGATGCTTGAGATGGGCAGCCTGAAGCCAGCCGATCTGGATGGCGATTTCCTGAAGAAACTCGGGATGAATCCGTATCAGCCGCCGGTCTACCCCGTCATCGGCAAGCTGCTGGAGGGCGGTGCGGCCGAACGCGCGGGTTTGCAGGTCAATGACCGCGTGCTGATTGCCGACGGCCGGGAAGTGGCGTTGTGGGATGACTGGGTGGAGGTGGTGCGCAGCCATCCCGACAAGAAGCTGGATATCGAGATCGAGCGCGCTGGCGCGCGGATGAAACTAAGTCTGACCCCCGAGGTCTTCGACGAGGGCGGCAAGACTGTCGGGCGCATCGGGGCCGGGGCCTATTTCGACAAGGCAGCGTATGAAGCGATGCTGACCGAGGTGAGCTACACGCCGGTCGCTGCCTTGCCGGAAGCGGTGCGCAAGACATGGGATACCTCGGTCTTCAGTCTGAAGATGATGGGCAAGATGGTGGTGGGCGAGGTGTCGCTGAAGAACCTCTCCGGTCCGATCACCATCGCCGACTATGCCGGGCAGTCCGCGCATATCGGGCTGGGGGCCTATATCGGCTTCGTCGCGCTGATCAGCATCAGTCTGGGCGTGTTGAACCTGTTGCCCATCCCTTTATTGGACGGCGGTCATTTGCTGTATTATTCGGTCGAGTTGGTGAAGGGAAGCCCTGTTTCGGACGGCTGGTGGGAAGCGGGACAGAAAGTCGGCATCGCCCTGCTGGCCACCATGATGTTCTTTGCGCTGTACAACGATATAAATCGCCTGATCTCGGGTTGACACAATAATGAAATTGAAAAAACTGGCGGGATTGATCCCGTTGTTGTTCTCCACCTCAGTCTGGGCTGTCGAGCCCTTCGTCATCAAGGATATCCGCGTCGAAGGCATCCAGCGTACCGAGCCCGGTACGGTGTTCAGCTATCTGCCGGTGAAGGTCGGCGACACTCTGGACGACGAGCGCGCGACGGCATCGCTGCACGCCCTGTTTGCCACCGGATTCTTCAAGGATGTGGAACTGAAGTCCGAGCAAGGCGTGCTGATCGTGATCGTCAAGGAACGCCCGACGGTGGCCAGCGTCGAGATCGACGGCGTGAAGGACTTTCCCAAGCAGCAGTTGCTCGACAATCTCAAGTATGTCGGTCTGGCGGAAGGGCGCATCTTCGACAAGTCCGCGCTGGAAAAATCCGAGAACGAACTCAAGCGCCAGTACATCGCGCGCGGCAAATACTCCGTCGTGGTCAAGGCCACGGTCAAGGAACTCGAACGCAACCGCGTGGCAGTCAGCTTCAATGTGGAAGAGGGCGGCCCGTCCAAGATCCAGCGCATCAATATCGTCGGCAACCACGCTTATGACGAGGACGAGCTGTTCGACAACATGAAGCTCACCACGCCGGGCTGGTTCACCTGGTTCAGCAAGAATGACCAGTATTCGAAGACCAAGCTCTCCGCCGATATGGAGAGCCTGCGCACCTTCTACATGAACTCCGGCTACATGGATTTCAACATCGAGTCGACGCAAGTGTCGATCTCGCCGGACAAGAAAGACATCTTTATCACCCTGAACATCTCCGAGGGAGAGAAATACACCGTCTCCGGAGTCAAGGTGGCCGGACCGCAGGCAGTCCTCTCCCATGCCGAGACGCGCAAGCTAATCGACATCAAGGAGGGCGACGTGTTCTCGCGTGACGCGCTCACCGAGTCCACACGCAAGATCGGCGAGCGTCTGGGTGAAGACGGATATGCCTTCGCCAACGTGAACGCCATCCCCGAAGTCGACAAGGTCAAACATCAGGTCGCTTTCACCTTCATGGTCGATCCGATGCAGCGTGCCTACATCCGGCGCATCAACATCTCCGGCAACGACAAGTCGCGTGACGAGGTCATCCGCCGCGAGTTCCGCCAGATGGAAAGCGGCTGGTTCGCCACCTCCAAGATCAAGAAATCCAAGCAGCGCATAGACCGTTTGGGGTTCTTCGAGCAGGTGAATCTGGACACCTCGCAAGTGCCGGGAACCAACGACCAGCTGGACGTCAATCTGAATGTGGCCGAGAAATCGACCGGCAACTTCCAGATCGGCGCGGGCTACGGCAGCGAAGGCGTGACCTTCAGCGGCGGTGTGACCCAGTCCAATCTGTTCGGCACGGGCAATTACCTGTCCACCCAGATCAACACCAGCAAGGTGAACGAGGTCTATTCGGTGTCATACACCAACCCCTATTTCACCGATGACGGTATTAGTCGCGGCTTCGATGTTTTCAAACGCAAGACCAATACGACCAGCACTTACACCAGTCAGTATTATTCGAATACTCTGGGCGGTGGCGTAAGATTCGGCGTGCCGATCACCGACGACGAGACTTTCCAGTACGGCCTGTCGACCGAAAAGACGACGCTGACTTTGACCACTGCCAGTTCGCAACGCTATATCGATTATGTGAACACCTGGGGGGGCACGACGAGCAACGTGCTGGGCACCATAGGCTGGACGCGCGATACGCGCGACAGTGCCATCTTCACCACCGACGGCACGGTGCAGCGTTCCTATCTTGAGATCGGTCTGCCCGTATCCTCGCAGCGTTACTATAAATGGACGTACCAGCACGAATGGTTCTACCCGCTCAGCCGGAATTCGACCCTGATGCTGAATGGCGATCTGGGTGTGGCACACGGCTACGGTGGCAGGCCGCTACCGATCTTCAAGAACTTCTATGCCGGCGGGGTAGGATCGGTACGCGGCTATGACAGCTACTCGCTTGGTCCAAGGGATTCCAGCGGTAACGCGCTGGGCGGCAGCCAGAAGGCGGTGGGAAATGCGGAATTGCTGTTCCCTATGCCGGGCATGGATAAGGATAAATCGTTGCGCCTGAGCGTATTCCTTGACGGTGGCGCTGTGTACGGCCCGACGGGAGATGTTCCGGGTTCGACCGGAATGCGCTATTCTACGGGCTTGGGGCTGACCTGGTTCTCGCCGGCGGGACCGATCCGCTTGAGCTGGGCCAAGCCGCTAAACAAACAATCACAAGACAAGATACAGAACGTGCAGTTCACCCTGGGTACGATGTTCTGATCAGTCAAGGAGCATGAGATGAAGATGTTACTTTATGCGTGTCTGATGTTCTCCGCCTGTATCGCTCAGGCGGGCGCTGACGGATTCCGCATCGGGATCGTGGATACCGAACGTATCCTGCGCGAATCCGAGCAGGCGGTCCGTGCCGAGAAGAAGATCGAGAAGGAATTCGCCGCGCGCGATCAGGAGATCAAGAAGCAGATCAAGCAGGGCAAGGATTTGCAGGCGGCGCTGGAAAAGGAAGGCAGCAACATGTCCGACTCGGTGCGCCGCTTCAAGGAGCGCGAGCTGGCCAACCTCAACCTCAATTTGCAGACCATGCAACGCGAGTTCCGCGAGGACCTGAACCTGCGCAAGAACGAAGAACTTGCCGTGGTACTGGCGCATGCCGACAAGGCGATCCGCGCCATCGCCGAGAGCGAGGAATACGATGTGATCCTGCAGGAAGCGGTGTACCGCAATCCCAAGGTCGATATCACCGACAAGGTGCTCAAATATCTCTCCAACGAGACTCCGGAAAAATCCGAGAAGTGATTTGAGAGAAACAATCTGATGGATCGTACAGCCTACCGACTGGCAGACATCGTGGCGCGTTTCGGCGGACAGGTGATGGGAGATGCCGAAACCCTGATCCGGCAGATCGGCACGCTGGAAAAAGCCGGGGCAGGGCAGATCGCCTTCCTCGCCAACGCAAAGTACCGCAAGCAACTCGACGGCAGCCGGGCATCAGCCGTGATCCTCTCCGGCTCGGATGCCGATGCTACCGCGCTACCGCGCATCGTCTGCGACAACCCCTACTCGTACTTCGCCAAGCTTTCTGCCTTCCTCAATCCGCTGCGCGACTATGCGCCCGGCATCCATCCTTCCGCTATCGTCGGCAAGGGCGCACAGATCTCGCCGCAGGCGCATATCGGTCCGCAGGTGACGATCGGTGAGGGCGCTGTCATCGGCGCGGGGACCGTGGTGATGGCCGGATGCGTCATTGGCGACAACACCTCACTTGGCGAAAGCACGCGCCTGTATCCGCGCGTCAGCGTGTATCACGACTGCATCATCGGCAACCACGTCATCGTGCATTCGGGTGCGGTGATCGGTTCAGACGGTTTCGGCATGGCCTGGGAGAACGGCCGCTGGTTGAAGATCCCGCAGATCGGCCGCGTGCTGATCGGCGACCATGTCGAGGTCGGCGCCAATACCACCATTGACCGCGGTGCGCTGGACGATACTGTGATCGAGGAAGATGTGAAGCTGGACAACCAGATCCAGGTCGCGCACAACGTGCATATCGGTGCGCATACCGCCATCGCCGGTTGCGTGGGCATCGCGGGCAGCACCACCATCGGCAAGTACTGCCGTATCGGCGGCAGTGCGGGCATCCTGGGACATCTGAACATCGCTGACGGAGTGGAGATATCTTCCTTCACGCTGGTCAGCAAGTCGATCCGCGAAAAAGGCGTTTACAGCGGAATCTATCCGTTCAGCGACAAGGAAACATGGCTGAAGAGCGCCGCGCACCTGCGTCACTTGGACGACATGTTCGCGCGCATCAGGCAATTGGAAAAAGAGATCGAATCATTAAAGGGAGAAAAAGTATGAGTACCGCAATGGACATCCATGAGGTGTTGGAGCATCTGCCGCACCGTTATCCATTCCTGTTGATAGATCGTGTCCTTGAGGTGGTGCCGAACGAGCGCATTGTTGCGCTGAAGAACGTGTCCATGAACGAGCCGTTCTTCCCCGGCCACTATCCGCACCATCCGGTGATGCCCGGCGTACTGGTCATCGAGGCGATGGCACAGGCAGCCGCCATCCTGTCGTTCAAGACCATGGGCACTTTGCCCAGTGATGATTCTGTCTACTACTTCGTCGGTATCGACAACGCGCGTTTCAAGCGTCCGGTCGGCCCCGGCGATCAGCTGATATTCAAAGTGTCCATCGCCATGAACAAACGCGGTATGTGGAAGTTCAAGGGCGTCGCCGAAGTGGACGGGCAGGTCGCCGCCGAAGCCGAATTGATCTGCACATTGAAGACAAAATAATGAATAACCTGCGTCACCCGACCGCGCTCATCCACCCGAATGCCAGACTGGCCGACGATGTGTCCGTCGGCCCGTATTCCATCATCGGAGAGCATGTGGAGATCGGTGCCGGTTCGGTCGTCGGGCCGCATGTCGTCATCGACGGCCACACCTGTATCGGCAAGAACAACCGCTTCTTCCAGTTCAGTTCCATTGGCGAGATCCCGCAGGACAAAAAGTACAAGGGCGAGCCGACCAAACTCATCATCGGTGACAACAACACCATCCGCGAGAGCTGCACCCTCAATCTCGGCACGGTGCAGGACGGCGGTATCACATCCATCGGCAGCGATAACTGGATCATGGCCTATGTGCATGTGGCGCACGACTGCCATATCGGCGACCACAACGTCATCGCCAATTCGGTGCAGTTCGCCGGTCACGTGATCGTCGGCGACCGCACCCTGATCGGCGGCATGAGCGGCATCCACCAGTTCGTGCGTATCGGCGACTTCGCCATGGTCGGTTTCCAGACGCGACTGTCGCAAGACCTGCCACCGTTCGTGACGGCGGTCGGCAATCCGGCCGAGGCCAAGGGAGCGCACCAGGAAGGTCCGCGCCGTGCCGGATATTCGGATGCGCGCCTGGACATGATCAAGAAGATGTACCGCACCCTGTATCGCACCGGCAGCAGCTTCGAAACAGCGAAGCAGGAGATTGCGTCGATGCGCGGTCAGGCAGCCGATGCCGATGCCGACATCGATAACATGCTGAACTTCCTGAACCACGCCACCCGCGGCATCGTGCGCTGACAAACCATGAACCAGAACGTCAAAACCATCGCCCTCGTCGCCGGTGAAGCCTCCGGCGACCTGCTTGGCAGCCTGTTGATGGAAGCCATCAAGCAGGCTGTGCCGAATGTGCGCTTCATCGGCATCGGTGGACCCAAGATGCAGGCCGTCGGCATGGAAGTGCTGTTTCCGATGGAGAAACTGGCCGTCAACGGCTACATCGAGGTGCTGCGTCATTACCGCGAACTGGTCGGCATCCGCCGCAGCCTGCGCAACCGTTTCATCGCCGAGCCGCCGGACATGTTCATCGGCATCGACGCGCCCGATTTCAACCTCGATCTGGAAATGGCGCTCAAACAGCGCGGCATCCCCGCCGTGCACTACGTCAGTCCCTCCATCTGGGCCTGGCGCGGCGAGCGCATCCACAAGATCAAGCAGGCGGTGTCGCATATTCTTGCGCTGTTCCCGTTCGAGGCGCCGCTGTACCAGCAGGCCGATGTGCCAGTGACTTACGTGGGCCATCCGCTTGCCGATATGCTGCCGGATGTTCCCAAGCGTGAGGAGATGCGCGAGCAGATGCGCATTCTGCCGCGCAATGCCAAGATATTCGCCTTGCTTCCCGGCAGCCGCCAGGGCGAGGTTCGTCGCCTCGCCAAGACCTACGTCGAGACCGCCAAACTCATCCTGCAGAAACTGCCCGACGCACAGTTTCTCGTACCTCTTGCCAGCCGCGAAACGCGCACCATCTTCGAGAATGAGATATGGCGCCAGGAAGCGCAACATCTTCCAATCACCCTGCTGTTCGGCCATGCGCACGACGCCATGATCGCGGCCGACGGCGTGCTGGTCGCCTCCGGCACGGCCACCCTGGAAGCTGCGCTGCTCAAGCGTCCCATGGTCATCACCTACAAACTCTCGCCGCTGACCTACTGGATCGCCAAGCGCAAGCAATACCTGCCGTATGTCGGTCTACCCAACATCCTCGCCGGCAAGTTCGTGGTGCCGGAGATATTGCAGGACGACGCCACTCCGGAGAACCTGGCGCAGGCACTGCTCAATCTGGTCAACAACAAACACGCCGTGGCGGCATTGGAAGAGACCTTCTCCAAGATGCACCAGACCTTGCGCCAGGACACCGCGCAGAAAGCGGCTGCGGCCATCCTGCCTTACCTGGCATGAGTTCCATCCTGCTCATCTGCGGCGTCGATGAAGCAGGGCGCGGCCCGCTGGCCGGGCCAGTCAGCGCCGCCGCCGTCATCCTCGACGACGCCAATCCCATCGCGGGTCTGGCCGATTCCAAAAAACTCTCCGAGAAGCAGCGCGACCAGCTCGCGCCTGTCATCCGCGAACGCGCATTGGCCTGGGCCGTAGCCTTTGCCGACGTGGAAGAGATCGACCGCCTTAATATCCTGCAAGCGACGTTGCTGGCGATGAAGCGCGCTGTTGAGGGATTGAGCTTGCTACCGCAGCAGGTGCTGGTGGATGGCCTGTACTGTCCGCAGACCGGCATCCCCAGCCAGGCCATCGTCAAAGGCGACAGCAAGGTCGCCGCTATCTCGGCCGCGTCCATACTGGCCAAGACAGCGCGCGACGAACTCATGCTAAAACTGCACGCGCAATATCCGCAATATGGCTTCGACGGTCACAAGGGCTATCCCACCGCCGCGCATATCACCGCGTTGCGCGAACACGGCGTTTCCGAGGTGCATAGACGCAGCTTCAGGCCTGTGCGCGAACTTTTACCCTGACGGCGTGAATGTTAAATCCGGGCAGTTTTCGGTTATCCTCTTGCCTTGCCGACATTCTCCGAGAGACCCGATCATGACCCTTTTCAAGCTCATCCATCTGATATCCGTAGTCATCTGGGTAGGCGGCATGTTCTTCGCCTACATGGTGTTGCGTCCCGCCGCCGTCGACGTGTTGCAGCCGCCCGAGCGCCTGCGCCTGTGGGACAACGTCTTTCATCGATTCTTCAACTGGGTGTGGGGGGCGGTCGGTCTTATCCTCGTCACCGGCTTCTACATGATCTACCAGTACGGCGGCATGGCGCATACGCCCGGTTTCGTCCACATCATGCTGACACTCGGGCTGGTGATGACGGGCATCTACGTCTATGTGTTCTTCGCCTGTTACGTCCCGTTCAACCTGCATGTCGCCAAGGAGCAGTGGAAAGACGCGGGCGAGATACTTGGCAAGATTCGCAAACTGGTCGGCCTCAACCTCTCGATCGGGCTGATCACCGTTGCGGTCGCGGTCATCGGCGTGGCTGGCGGCTTCGCGCGCTAGGGAAGAACTACTCGAACACTTGAAAGGAACTCATTGATGAGCAAGAAGAACCTTCTCAGCATCGCCGCGTTCGCGGCATTGGGACTCATCGTCGGCTATGCCTACTTCGGCAAATGGGCTGGCGACTACGTCAGCCTGAAGACTTTGTTCCAGTTCGGTGGGAACGCATTCCAGAATGCCTTCCGATCTGTCTCCGGCATCGAAGAGATGCGCAACAATATATTGCTCAGCGGGGTTGCGGGGGCGATAGTCGGGGCGCTGCTGACTTTCAAACTGAAGAAATAAGCTTACTCGCCCAGTTGCATCCTGCGCACGTAATGGCAGGTATAACCGTGCGGATGCTTGACCAGATATTTCTGGTGATACTCCTCGGCACGCCAGAAGTCCTTGAACGGCAGGACCTCCGTGACCACCTTCGCTTTCCAGTCGCCTGACGCATCCACGGTCTTGATGACTTCCTCTGCAGTACTTTTCTGTTCATCGTTCAGGTAGAAGATCGCCGATCGGTACTGCGTGCCGACATCGTTGCCCTGCTGGTTCCTGGTGGTGGGGTTGTGCATGCGGAAGAACTCGAACAGCAGGTGGCGATAGCTGAGCTTCTTCGGGTCGAACACGATCTTCAACGACTCGGCATGGCCGCTGCCGCCGGTCTTCACGATCTCATAGGTCGCGTTCGGCGTATTGCCGCCGGTATACCCCACCTCGGTCTCCAGCACGCCCGGAATCATGCGCACCAGATCTTCCATGCCCCAGAAGCAGCCGCCGGAGAGGTAAGCGGTTTGGTTGGTATCGTTCATGGCAACTCCTTTTGGTTGGGCATTGCTGCTCATAGCCAGAAGAGAAAAAAGCAGGAAGAACGCGATGCGGAACATGTTAGCGGCGTTCTTTTTTCATCGCTTGCGCCGCCTCGCGCTTCGATTCCCGTTCCTTCTCGGTGGCACGTTTATCGTGCTCCTTCTTGCCCTTCGCCAGCCCGATCTCCAGTTTCACCCGCCCACCCTTGTAGTGCATGTCCAGCGGCATGATGGTGTAGCCCGCGCGCTGTACTTTGCCGATGAGTTTGTCGATCTCGTGCTTGTGCAGCAGCAGCTTGCGGGTGCGGACGGGGTCGGGGACGATGTGGGTGGAGGCGTTCAGTAGCGGGCTGATATGGGAGCCGAACAGATACAGGGCGCCGTCCTTGACGGTGACATAGGCTTCCTTGAGCTGCACGCGGCCGTCGCGGATAGCTTTGACTTCCCAGCCTTCCAGCATGAGTCCGGCTTCATGCTTTTCCTCGATGAAGTACTCGTGAAAGGCTTTCTTATTCTGGATGATGCTCATGTTTCCGATCCAATTTCTTCGGTGAAACTGCGTTGATTTCCTCACTCACTCCTAGTCGTGCATTAGCACTGCCCGCGTCGTTCGTTCGTCATCGCCTTGTTTGACCTTCGAAATTAGACCGGAAACTAATGAGTTTTATGGAGGGTTGCGATATTCTACCAGCCTTTGATTGACGGGCTTTGGTTTGCGATGGCTTTGGTAGAGAAGACAGTGCTGGTTCCGCACACGGCGGAGCAGATGTTCAACCTGGTGGACAGGGTGGAGGAGTACCCGCAGTTCCTGCCTTGGTGCGGCGGGGCGACGGTCAACGACATGCAGGGTACGACCATGCATGCCACGGTACATATCGATTTTCACCATATCAAACAGCATTTCAGCACGGAAAACACCCGTACACCGCCGCACCAGATCGATATCGCCCTCAAGGACGGCCCGTTCAGGCAGCTGGACGGCCACTGGCGATTCATCCCCTTGAGCGACGAAGCCTGTAAAATAGAGTTCCGGTTGCATTACGAGTTCTCCAGCAAGCTGCTGGAGAAGCTGGTGGGGCCGGTGTTCAGCCATATCACCAATACTTTTGTGGATGCTTTCATCCTCCAGGCAGACAAGATATACAAGAAAACATGAGCGACATGATAGCCATCGAAGTTGTCTATGCACTTCCCGACAAGCAGACCCTGCTCACACAGCAGGTCGCCGCCGGCACGACCGCGCTGGATGCCATCCAGTCCTGCGGCATCCTCAACAAACATCCCGAGATCGACATCGCGACCAGCAAGCTGGGCATCTTCGGCAAGCTCATCAAGCCGGACACCGTGCTGCGCGAAAAAGACCGCATCGAGATCTACCGCCCGCTGATCGCCGACCCGAAGGAGGTGCGCCGCAAGCGTGCCGAAGAGGGCAAGGTCATGAAGAAGGGCGGCGGCGACATTTAATGCTCGATTACGACCTGCATTGCCATTCCAACGTCTCCGACGGGACGCTCACGCCCACCGAACTGGTGGCGCGTGCCGCTGGGCGCGAGGTGAAGGTGCTCGGGCTGACCGATCATGATGATGTGGCTGGTCTCGCCGAGGCGGCACAGGCTGCTGCACAACACGGCATTGAACTCATCAACGGCGTCGAGATATCCGTCACCTGGCGCAGGTTCACCGTGCATATCGTCGGCCTGCATATCGACCCGAGCTGTCCCGCGCTTGTGGAAGGCTTGCGCAGCATCCGCCGCGGACGCATGCGCCGTGCCGAGCTGATGGCGGAATCGCTGGCACGCAGCGGCATCGGCGGCGTGCTGGAGGGCGCGCTGCGCTACGCTTCCAATCCTGAGATGATCGGCCGCACCCATTTCGCGCGTTATCTGGTCGAGGCTGGGCAGTGCAAGGACGTGCGCAGCGTGTTCGGCCGTTATCTGGTCAATGGCAAGCCCGGTTATGTCCCGCACGAGTGGGGCAGTCTGCCGGATGCGCTGTCGTGGATACATGCAGCGGGCGGCATCGCCGTGCTGGCGCATCCCGGTCGCTACACCGCCGGACGCAAACCCATGGGCAAGCCGACGCTGCGCGAGTTGCTCGAAGAGTTCGTCGCCTTGGGCGGCAAGGGTATCGAAGTGGTGAGCGGCAGCCACACGCCGCCGCAGTTCGCCGAGTTCGCGCGCTATGCACAGGAATTCGGCCTGCTGTGTTCCTGCGGTTCCGATTTCCACGGGCCGGATGAGAGTTGGCGAGACATCGGTCGCCTACCTGATTTTCCGCTGGAGTGCGTGCCGGTGTGGACTGAATGGGAGAAGGCGACAGCCTGAGCCATGGCACAATTCTTCTCCATCCATCCCGACAACCCGCAACCGCGCTTGATCAAGCAGGCGGCGGAGATGCTGCGCAACGGTTCGGTCATCGTTTACCCCACCGATTCCGGCTATGCGCTCGGCTGTCATCTCGACGACAAGGATGCGGTGCAGCGTATCCGCCAGATACGCGGCGTCGACGACAAACACCTGATGACCCTGGTGTGCCGCGACCTGTCCGAACTGGCGAAATATGCGCGCGTGGACAACACGCAATTCAGGTTGCTGAAAAACAACACGCCGGGCAGCTATACCTTCATCCTGGAAGCGACCAAGGAAGTGCCGCGCCGTTTGCAGCATCCGAAACGCAGCACGGTCGGGTTGCGTATCCCCGACCATCCAGTCGCGTTGGCGCTACTGGAAGAACTGAACGAACCGCTGCTGAGCAGTACGCTGATCCTGCCGGATGAGGACCAGCCGCTGACCGATGTAGACGAGATCCGCGAACAGCTGGAGAAGCTGGTGGATGTCGTCATCGAGGGCGGCATGGTCGGTCTGGAGCCGACCACTGTGATCGACCTGACCGCAGCCGTACCCGTGTTGGTTCGCAAAGGCAAGGGCGAGACCGCACATTTGGGGATAGAGGAAGAATGAATATGGATGCCTTGATACAGACCATCGCCCTGGCCGCCATCCCGGTGCTGTTCGCTATCACCCTGCACGAAGCAGCGCACGGTTACGCAGCACGCCACTTCGGCGACATGACGGCATACGCGGCGGGGAGGATTTCGCTCAATCCCTTCCAGCATATCGATCCCATCGGCACGGTGCTGTTGCCGCTGCTGACCCTGTTCGTCGGCGGCATCCTGTTCGGCTGGGCCAAGCCGGTACCGGTCAATTTCGCCGCCTTGCGCCGTCCCAAGCAGGACATGCTGTGGGTCGCACTGGCCGGACCCGCCGCCAACCTGTTCATGGCCTTGTTCTGGGGCCTGATGATGCAGCTGGCGATCATGAATCCGACCAATTATTTTGCCGAGCCACTTATCGGCATGGCGGATATCGGAGTTACAATCAACGTCATTCTGCTGGTGCTGAACCTTTTGCCCTTGCCCCCACTGGATGGCGGACGCATCGCAGTGAGCCTGTTGCCGCACCGGCAGGCTTACAAGCTGTCCCGAATCGAGCCGTACGGCATGGTCATCCTGATCCTGATGGCGGTGGTGCCTGTCGGCGACAAGCCGATCCTGAGCTGGATACTGATGCCGCCGGTAAAGTTGCTGGTTCAGGTGATTGAAACGATTTTTTAATACGAAGTAGGAATATGTTCGCTGATCGAGTCTTATCCGGAATGCGCCCCACGGGCAATCTGCACCTGGGACATTACCACGGTGTATTGAAGAACTGGGTGGAGATGCAGCACCAGTACGAGTGCCTGTTCTTCGTGGCCGACTGGCACGCGCTGACAACACACTACGACACACCGCAGATCATCGAGCAGAACGTCTGGGACATGGTCATCGACTGGCTGGCTGCGGGCGTCGATCCGTCGCAGGCCACGCTGTTCATCCAGTCGCGTGTGCCCGAGCATGCCGAACTGCATCTGCTGCTGTCCATGATCACGCCGCTGGGCTGGCTGGAACGCATGCCGACCTACAAGGACCAGCAGGAAAAACTCTCCGGCAAGGACCTCTCAACCTACGGCTTCCTCGGTTATCCCTTGCTGCAAAGCGCCGATATCCTCATCTACCGTGCCACGCAGGTGCCGGTAGGCGAAGACCAGGTGCCGCATATCGAATTCACGCGTGAGATCGCACGCCGCTTCAACCATATCTATGGCAAAGAAGTCGGCTTCGAAGAGAAAGCCGAAGCCGCGATCAAGAAACTGGGCGGCAAAAAAGCCAAGCTCTACACTGAATTGCGCACGCGTTTTCAGGAGCAGGGCGACAGCGAAGCGCTGGAATCGGCCAAGTCGCTGCTGGACGAACAGCAGAGCCTCTCGTTGGGCGACCGCGAGCGTCTGTTCGGTTACCTTGAAGGCGGCGGCAAGATGATCCTGTCCGAGCCGCAGGCCATGCTGACCGCGGCTTCGCGCATGCCGGGACTGGACGGGCAGAAGATGTCCAAGTCGTACAACAACACCATCACCTTACGCGAAGACGAGGCTGAGGTGGGCAAGAAGATCAAGACCATGCCGACCGATCCGGCGCGCATCCGCCGCACCGATGTGGGCGATCCGGACAAATGCCCCGTGTGGCAGTTGCATCAGGTCTATTCCAACGATGCGACCCGCGCGTGGGTGCAGCAGGGTTGCCGCAGTGCTGGCATCGGTTGCATCGAATGCAAGCAGCCGGTGATCACGGCGGTGCTGGAAGAGCAGAAGCCGATGCGCGAACGCGCGCAGATATATCTGGACGACCCTAGCCTGGTGCGTAATATCATCGCCGACGGTTGCGAGAAAGCACGCAAGCTGGCCACCGAGACCATGCGCGACGTGCGCGAGGCGATGGGGCTGGGTTACAACTGACACCATGAGCGAGCCCGAAGCACAACTCCAGCAGACGCAACCGGCCAGTCCGGTGGCGCATGTCCACGGCGAACCGATGATGGAGATGCCGCTGGACCTGTACATCCCGCCAGATGCGCTGGAGGTCGTGCTGGAATCGTTCCAGGGTCCGCTCGACCTGCTGCTGTACTTGATCCGCAAGCACAACCTCGACGTGCTCGACATCCCGATGGCGTCGCTCACCAAGCAATACATGGTCTACATCGAGGCGATGCAGCAGCATCGTCTGGAACTGGCTGCCGAATATCTGCTGATGGCGGCGGTGCTGATCGAGATCAAGTCGCGCATGTTGCTGCCGCGTCCGACCAAGGCAAGCGAAGAGGAGGGCGCCGAAGACCCACGTGCCGAACTGATGCGCCGCCTGCTCGAATACGAACAGATGAAGATGGCCGCGCAGAAGATCAACCAGGTGCCGCAGGCAGGCCGCGATTTCGAACTGGTGCAGGTGCTGATCGAGCGCACCGTCATCGAGCGCCTGCCCAATGTCACGGTGGAAGATCTGCGCCACGCCTGGCTGGCGTTGCTCACCCGCGCCAGAGTCAATGCGCACCACAAAGTAAGTCGCGAAGAGCTGTCAGTGCGCGAGCAGATGACCAAGGTGTTGCGTCGTCTGCGCGATACCGATTATGTCCCGTTCGAAGAACTGTTCGACCTGAGCGACGGCGTGCCGCATCTGGTCGTCACCTTTATCGCCATCCTCGAACTCGCCAAAGAATGCCTGGTCGAGATCACTCAAACCGAAACCTTGGGGAACATCTATGTCCGAACCAGTCGAGCACTCACTGCCGAGTGAGCAGGTCACTGCAGTCGCGGAGGTCGAGCATGCGGTGGATAGCGCGCAACTGTTGCGCATCTTCGAAGCTGCGCTGCTGACCACGCAGGAACCCTTGTCCATCGGCGAGCTCAAGCGCCTGAGCGAGATCCCGGTGGAGACCCGTTTCGTCGAAGAACTGCTGCAAAAGCTGGCCGACAAATACGCCGACAGCGGCATCGAACTGAACCGCGTCGCCAGCGGCTGGCGATTCCGCGCGCGTCCCGAACTGCAGCAACACCTGGACCGGCTCGACCCGCAGAAGCCACCGCGCTATTCGCGCGCCGTGCTGGAGACACTGGCCATCATCGCCTACCGCCAACCGGTCACGCGCGGCGATATCGAAGACATCCGCGGCGTGGCCGTTTCGTCGCAGGTGCTGAAGACACTGGAGGCGCGCGGCTGGATAGAGAGCATCGGCACGCGCGACACGCCGGGCAAACCCGCGCTGTACGCCACGACACCGCAATTCATGGACGATCTCAATCTGCGAACGTTGCAGGAACTGCCGGCACTGGAAGAGATGGGCACGCTGCTCGAAGCGGGCATCGTTGAAGAGCCCGCGAAGATCGAAAGTGCGGTCGCAGCGGAAGCGGTCGAATCCTCTTCGGCATCCTCCGAGCCGGAAGCCAACGCCGCCTGATGACGATCAAGCGCATCTCCTCGCGCGACAATCCGTTCTACAAGTCGCTGCTCAAACTGTCTTCTACTGCTCGCGAGCGACGCGAAGCAGGGCAGACTCTGCTCGACGGAGCGCATCTGCTGCGCGGATATCTCGATACGGGCCAGAAGCCGAAGCATCTCATCATCAACGAGCAGGCAACACAGGATGCCGAGATTGCATCCCTGCTCGATAGCTGCGCTGATGTGCCGCAGACACAACTCGACGACGCGCTGTTCGCGCAACTCTCCGAACTCAAGACTCCCAACGGCCTGCTGACGCTGGTCGATATTCCCGCTGCCAAGATCGATGCATCACATGCGCAGTTCGCGCTATTGCTGGAAGACATCCAGGATCCAGGCAATCTCGGTTCCATCCTGCGTTCGGCTGCCGCAGCGGGCTGCGATGCCGTGTTCCTTTCGCAAGGCTGTGCCGATGCTTGGTCGCCGCGCGTGTTGCGCGCGGGCATGGGCGGACATTTTGTACTGAGCATCGCGGAGTCGGCCGACCTGCTCAAGGTCGCTGCCACCTTCACCGGCAAGATACTGTGTGCTTCGCTGCAGGCCGACAAGTCGCTGTACGACAGCAACCTGCGCGGTAAACTCGCGTTCGCAATCGGCAACGAGGGGGCAGGTCTGTCGCCCGCCTTGCTGGAAGCCGCGCAGCAACATTTCATCATCCCAATGCCCGGCAAGGTCGAATCACTCAATGCGGCGGCGGCGACAGCGGTGTGTTTGTTCGAGGCCGTGCGGCAACGTCGCTGACATCCCCCGTTAGAGTAATATCCCCATCATGTTTTATTGCTAGGATGCATTCCATGTGTCTTGCCATTCCCATGCAGGTCGTCGAAGTCGAAGGTGCCTTTGCTTGGTGCGAAGGCCGCGGTCGGCGCGAGCGTCTGAATACCATGCTGATCGAACCGGTGGTGCCCGGCGATTGGGTGTTCGCCCAGTTGGGGCAGGCGCGCGAGAAACTCACCGCACAACAGGCTGCCGAGATCGACCTCGCGCTCGACGGCGTGGCTGCCGCGATGCGCGGCGAGACCGAGCTGGCAGCCTATTTCCCCGGCATCACAGCCGACAGACCATGAAGCTACTCGTGCTGGGCATCGGCAACACGCTGCTGATCGACGAAGGCGTCGGCATCTTCGCCATGCGCGAACTGGAAGCGCGCTACGGTCATCGCGAAGACATGGAATTCCTCGACGGCGGCACACTGTCGTTCACGCTGGCAGTACCCATCGCCGAATGCGACGCCCTGCTGGTGATCGATGCGGCCGAACTGGGCGAAGCGCCGGGCACGGTGCGCAGCTTCGAAGGTGAAGAGATGGATCGTTTCCTCGGTGCCAGCCGCAAGAGCAGCGTGCACGAAGTCGGGCTGCTCGATCTGATGTCCATCTCGCTGCTGAGCGGACGCTGGCCGCAGCGGCGCGCATTGATCGGCATCCAGCCTGCCGTGATCGCGTGGGGAGAAGAATTGTCGCCCGCCGTTGCTGCAGCATTACCCGAGGTCATCGCGAAAGCCGATAAGATCATCATGGGTTTTCGTGAATTGAATTGACCGGTGGAAGGTGGCAATGCAGAATGCCTGCGCATTCCGTTGTTTCAAAGACAGGGAGTCGACATGAAGCCAAAGCAGATGATGGACACCTCGCCCGGCACGGTGGGTGAAGGGCTCAGACAGCGCGGTGTCACCCGCCGCGAATTCCTCAAATTCTGCACCGCGATGACTGGCATGCTGGCGTTGCCCCCTTCGATGGCGAAGGTGATGGCGGAAGCGATCTCCAAAGCGCGACGGCAATCGGTGATCTGGCTCTCGTTCCAGGAATGCACCGGCTGTACCGAATCCATCACGCGTTCGCATTCGCCGACGCTCGAAACACTGATCTTCGATCTCATCTCCCTCGATTACCACCATACACTGCAAGCTGCTTCCGGCGCAGCCGCAGAACATGCGCGCGAGCAGGCGATGAAGGACAACGACGGCAAATATCTGCTCATCGTCGACGGCTCCATCCCGATGGGCAACGCGGGTTATTCCTGCATCGCGGGCATCAGCAACTACGACATGCTGGTCGAGACGGCCAAGGGCGCTGCCGCCATCGTCGCGGTCGGCACCTGCGCCACCTACGGCGGCATCCCCAAGGCGAACCCCAATCCGACCGGCGCAGTCTCGGTGGCCGACATCATCAAGGACAAACCCATCATCAACGTGCCCGGTTGTCCCCCCATCCCGGTGGTGATGACCGGCGTGCTCACTCATTTCCTGACCTTCGGCAGCATCCCCGAACTCGATGCGCTCGGCCGCCCCAAGGCGTTCTACGGCGAGACCATCCATGATCGCTGCTACCGCCGTCCGTTCTACGATCAGGGCAAGTTCGCCGAGACCTTCGACGACGAGGCGGCGCGCAAGGGCTGGTGCCTGTTCAAGCTCGGTTGCAAAGGGCCGGTGACCTACAACGCCTGCGCCACTACCAAATGGAACGAAGGCACCAGCTTCCCCATCGAATCCGGCCACGGTTGTATCGGCTGTTCCGAACCCAACTTCTGGGATGCCGGGCCGCTCTACAAGGCGCTGTCGATGCCGGTATCGGCAACGGGCTCCATGCTGGGCGCAGCAGCAGCGGCAGGCGCGGCAGCGGGTGTGGCGGTCACCTGGTACAACCGTTCTACCAAGGCGCAGGCCAAAGCGGCCCATGCAAAAGTGACGGTGCAAGAACTGACGCGGGAGGAAAAATGAACCATCTCGACCTTCTCACCTTTGCGCGCGGCAGCGCGCTCAACTGGGCGTTGATCATCTTCGTCGCGGGTACCGTGCTGCGCTTTTTCGAGATCTTCGGACTCAGCCGCAAAACCGATCTCGCCCGACCGCGCACCGACTCGCCGGGCAGCGGCTGGCGCACCATGCTCACGCGTTCCATCCCGCCGCAGGGCATGCTGAAGCGCGAGCCGGTGACTTATATCGCCGGTTATGTGTTTCACCTCGGCCTGTTCCTTGCCATCTTCTTCTTCGCGCCGCACATCGAGTTCTTCCGCAGCATCACTGGTCTGAGCTGGTTCGCGCTACCTTCGGCGCTGGTCGATGCCTCGGTGGTCGCGGCCATCGTGGCCTTGGCTGTGCTGCTCGCGCACCGTCTGAATAATCCGGTGAAGCGCATGCTGTCCGGCTTCGGCGACTATCTGGCCTGGACTGTGACCCTGCTGCCGCTCCTCACCGGCTACATGGCCTATCACCACCTGATGTTCGAATACACGCTGATGCTGTCGCTGCACATCTTCTCGGTCGAGCTGTTGCTGGTGCTGCTGCCGTTCACCAAGTTGTTCCATACCTTCTCGGTGTTCGTGTCGCGCTGGTACAACGGTGATTTCTTTGGACGCAAGGGTGTGGCTTCTTAAGGGGAGATGACGATGAGCGCGACTTTAGAAAAAGGCCTCAACGCTTTCAAGGAAGTGATCGACACACCCATCGCCAGCTATTTCTCCAGCTGCGTGCATTGCGGACTGTGTGCCGAAGCCTGCCTGTTCTACAACGAGACCGGCGACCCGAAATACACGCCCATCCACAAGCTGGAACCGCTGCGCCGCGTGTGGAAGCAGGAATACACGCTGCTCGGCAAGCTGGGCAAGATGCTTGGCCTGTCCAAGCCGGTGACGGATGAAGAACTGACCGAATGGGAACCGCTGGTCTACGACAGTTGCTCGATGTGCGGACGCTGTTCGCTGGTCTGCCCGGTCGGCAACGACATCACATACATGATCCGCAAGATGCGCGAAGGCATGTCCGCCTCGGGCCACGCGCCGGAGGACATGAAAGGCGCGACCAAGCGCGCGATCGAGATCGGCAGCCCGATGGGCATCAAGTGGCCCGCGGTGCAGGCACAGATCAAGCACGTGCAGGCCGAGACCGACATCGAAGTGCCGGTCGACAAGCAGGGCGCGGACTATCTGGTGCTGATGTCTTCGATGGAGATCATCAACTTCCCCGAATATCTTTCCGCCATCAGCCGCATCTTCAAGCAGGCCGGGGTGAGCTGGACGCTGGCACCGGATGCTTTCGAGGCCACCAACAGCGGCATCCAGATCGGTGCTTCAGACCTTGCACGCGAGATCGTCAGCCGCATCGTGGTGGCAGCCGAGCGTCTGAAAGTGAAATGCGTGATCAGCCCGGAATGCGGCCATGCCTTCACTGCGATCCGCTGGGAAGGTCCCAACCTGATGGGCAAACCGTTCGGCTTCGAGGTGAAGCACATCCTCGAAGTGCTGGACGAATTGCACGCGGCGGGCAAGCTGAAGACCAGGGGCAAGGATAAACGTCCGCTGACCTATCACGACCCCTGCCAGATCGCGCGGCGCGGCGGCGTGGTGGAACAGCCGCGCCGTCTGCTCGGCGAGGTCGCGGAAGACTTTCGCGAGATGCCCGATGCCGGCGTGATGAACTGGTGTTGCGGCGGTGGTGGCGGTGTCTCTGCCAACTCGCGCGCCGAGCCGTTGCGTCTGGAGGTGTTCAAGGTCAAGAAGCGCCAGATCGAAAGCACCGGCGTGCACACGCTGATCACCGCCTGCGCCAACTGCCGCATCGTGATGGAAGAAGGGCTGGAACATTACCACATGAAGGTCGAAGTGCTGGGCCTCACCGAGTTGCTTGCCGAATATCTGGTCGAAGGAGAATGACGCCATGACGATCACCAACGACAGCGAATTCAAAGCGGCCATCGCCAAACTGACCAAGGCCGGCCAGCGTCAGGTCGGCGCGCGTTTTGCCGAGAGCGTGCTGGCACTGTGCAAGGATGCCAGAGTGAAACACGCCATCGCCACTGCCATGCGGGCCGATATCACCGAAGAAGAACTCGCCGCCGCCCTCGACTCGGCCAAGAAAGCCAGCGTGGACAGCTTCACCCTGTGCGGCAAGGAATGCGACTGGAACAGTCAGGCCGGACACTTCGTCGCCGAAGCCGCACTGGCCTGTCTCAAGTCCGGCACAACCCCGGCATGGGATGCGGCCATGCATGCGCGCATGGCACGCACCAGCGAGAGCATCGCCACCGGCGTCGGTACCGACAATGCCGAGGCGGCAGTGCAATATCGGATATTGGCTGAATTCATGAAGGATTGAGAGCAATACAGTTCCCTCTCCCGCAAGCGGGAGAGGGCTAGGGTGAGGGGCGTCAGGTAGAAAATGAATTTGTTTCAGCGCACAGACCCTCATCCCCAGCCCTTCTCCCGCTTGCGGGAGAAGGGAGTTGAAGAACAAATAACATGAGGTGTTCAGCATGAATCAACCCATCACAAACCGCGTCGTCGTCGATCCCGTCACCCGCATCGAGGGCCACCTGCGCATCGAGGCCGAGACCGATGCCTCCGGCCGCATCACCCGCGCCTCGTCCGCCGGCACCATGGTGCGCGGTATCGAGATCATCATGCGCGGACGCGACCCGCGCGAAGCCTGGGCGCTGGCGCAGCGCATCTGCGGCGTGTGCACGCTGGTGCACGGCATCGCCTCGGTGCGCTCGGTCGAGAACGCGCTGAAGATCGAGATCCCGCAGAACGCCGAACTGATCCGCAACCTGATGATAGGCGCGCAATACATCCACGACCATGTGATGCACTTCTACCACCTGCATGCGCTCGATTGGGTGGATGTGGTGTCGGCGCTGAAGGCCGATCCGAAAGCGACTTCGGCGCTGGCGCAGAGCCTGTCCGGCTATGCCAAGTCCTCCCCCGGTTATTTCAGCGACGTGCAGCGCAAGCTCAAAGGTTTTGTCGAAGCGGGGCAGTTGGGCATCTTCGCCAACGGCTACTGGGGACATCCGGCCTACAAGCTGCCGCCCGAGGCCAACCTGATGGCGGTGGCGCATTATCTCGACGCACTGGAATGGCAACGCGACGTGGTGAAACTGCATGCCGTGTTCGGCGGCAAGAACCCGCACCCCAACTTCGTGGTCGGCGGCGTGCCGTGCGCGATCAGCATCGACCCGCAGCATCCGGGGCAGGGCAAGGGCCCGCATTTCCACGGCGGCAATTCCGGCACGGCGGTCAACGTGGTCGGCCTGCAGACCGTGCAGAACGCCATCAACCAGATGCGCAGTTTTGTCGACCAGGTGTATGTGCCGGACACACTCGCCATCGCCGGCTTCTACAAGGACTGGGCGAAGCAGGGCGAGGGCGTGGGCAACTTCCTCACCTTCGGCGACTTCCCGGCCAAGGGCATGTCCGATCCGTCTTCATACATGATCCCCTCCGGCGTGATATTGAACCGCGACCTCTCCAAGATACATCCCATCGACCTGAACGCCGAAGGCGAGATACAGGAATTCGTCAGCCACGCGTGGTACGACTACTCGGTGGGCAAGGAGCAGGGCCTGCACCCGTACAAGGGCGAGACCAAACTCGACTATACCGGCCCGAAACCGCCGTATGACCATCTGGATGTGGACAAGGATTATTCATGGATGAAATCGCCGCGCTGGAAAGGTCTGGCCGTCGAAGTCGGTCCTCTGGCGCGCGTGCTGATGCTGTATGCCTCCGGCCACGAGCAGACCAAGGAACTGGTCGGCATGACCCTGAAGAAACTCGACCTGCCGGTGCAGGCGCTGTATTCCACACTGGGCCGCACCGCCGCGCGCACGCTGGAGACCAAGATCGTCGCCGACGCCATGCAGGGTTGGTACGACCAACTCATCGCGAACATCAAGGCGGGCGACGTGAAGACCTTCAACGAGACGAAATGGGAGCCTTCAACGTGGCCCAGCCACGCGCAAGGCGTCGGCATCATGGAAGCCCCGCGCGGCGCGCTCTCGCACTGGATCGTCATCAAGGACCAGAAGGTCGACAACTACCAGGCCATCGTGCCCAGCACCTGGAACGCCGGGCCGCGCGATGCGGCAGGCAATCAGGGGCCGTACGAGGCGGCGCTGAAAGGCCACCAGTTACATGATCCGAAGCAGCCTATCGAAGTGCTGCGCACCATCCACAGTTTCGACCCGTGCATCGCATGCGCGGTGCATGTGACGGATCCGGACGGGGAGGAGTTGGTGCAGGTGAAGGTGGTCTAGCAGGAACTCAGTTTTCAAAGTTGGTCGCCATGTCAGCCAGCCAGCCCTTGGCCATCACTTGAGCCAGAGTGAGATTTGCGGCCGCTTCCGGACTCAACTCTTCACCCAATTCAAACCCGTATCCGCGCACACGCAACAGATAGCACGGCGGTGCATCTGTCCCGTACACCTGTTTGAAGGTATGCAACACCGCGAACGGAGTCATGGCGTGGCTGGTGTAGCTGTTGTCTTGTGCGGCAGTGATGGCGGAGAAATGGAACGGCGCATCGCAGGACATATCCGCATCGATGAACAATACGGTAGTGCGGCCGACCAGATCGGTCACGTGCTCAACCTGCAGTTGGAAATCTTCGATGAACTCGATCTGGTCCGTACCGGATTCGGATTGAAGCTGACGGATCAGCAGTGGTGCCAGTGCATCGTCGCCGCGCGACTCGTTGCCGATGGCGATGACGAGGAGGGGAGGAATCATGGGATGTTAAATTTTATCCGTCCACCCTTCGACTTGCTCAGGGCGAACGGAGTTTGTTCAGCTCATCGAATCACATAGAGCGCCTGAAATATTGCGCGTCATCATATCCACCCGCCCACCTTCCGCATCCAGCAACTCCACTTCCAGCGGCATCTTGCCCAAGGCATGCGTGGCGCAGGAGAGGCAGGGGTCGAAGGCGCGGATCGCGACTTCGATGTGGTTGAGCAGGCCTTCGGTGAGTTTCTTGCCGTCGATGAATTGTCTTGCCACCTGGCGGATGGCTTCGTTCATCGCCTGGTTGTTATGGGTGGTGGAGACGATGAGGTTGCAGCGCACGATCTGGTCGTTATCGTCCACCTTGTAGTGGTGGATGAGTGTGCCGCGCGGCGCTTCGATCACGCCGACACCGCGTTCCTGGCGAACACCCTTGCTGACCAGTTCGTTGCCTTGCAGATCCGGATCGAGCAGTAGTTCGCGTATCTGCTCGGCTGCATGCAGCATCTCTATCATGCGTGCCCAGTGAAAGCCCAGTGTCGCACCGGCCGCTTTGCCATTGTCGAAGGCCATGAACGCTTTGCGTTCTGCTTCGGCCAGCGGCGTGGGGATAAAATCGCACTGCGTCACGCGGCTCAGCGGGCCAACGCGATACCAGCCGGTCTCCGGGCCGAGGCTGCGCAGGAATGGGAACTTCATGTACGACCACGGCTTCACGTCTTCGAAGATCACGTCCCAGTAGTGTCCGTAATCGTAATGGTCGAACAGTGTCTTGCCGTCCATGTCGCGCGCGCGCAGGCCGCCGTGGTACAGGTCCATTGCGCCGTCGGCACGCACCATGTTCAGTGTGTGTGCTTTGAAGCGGCCGAAGTTGTTGTAGAGGTCGAGGTTCTGCTCGAACAGTTTTCTGGCGATGCCGACCGACTCCTGGCTCCAGGTCACGATCTGTTCGATGTCCTTGAGCAGATAGTCGCGCTCTTCGATACTCACGTTCTTGTTCACACCGCCGGGGATGGAGCCGGTACCGTGCACGCGTTTGCCCGCCGTGATGCGAATCACCTCCTGGCCGAACTTGCGTAGCAGCACGCCCTGTTTGGCGATGTCGGGGTAGGCGGCGACGATGCCGACGATATTGCGCTTGGCGACATCGGAATCGAAACCGAACAGCAGGTCGGGCGAACACAGGTGGAAGAAATGCAACGCATGCGATTGCAATATCTGGCCGTAGTGCATCAGGCGGCGCACCTTCTCGGCGGTCGGCGTCAGCGTCGCGCCCACGATCATGTCCATCGCCTTGCTCGCTGCCAGATGGTGGCTCACCGGGCAGATGCCGCACAGCCGCTGCACCATCACCGGCGCTTCCCAGTAGGGGCGGCCCTGGATGAATTTCTCGAAGCCGCGGAACTCGACGATGTGCAGCCGCACCTGATGCACGCGGTCGTTCTCGTCCAGCAGCAGCGTGACCTTGCCGTGGCCTTCGACGCGCGACACCGGATCGATGGCGACGCGGCGCAGGTTCTCGGGGTGGGCGGCGGTTTCGAGCGAATCAGTCATATTTGATCAATCCATGTCCCAGTTCGGGCGTCTTGCCCGCGATGAGGTCGGTGAGGAATTTCCAGATGGCATCGCCGGAAGGCGGGCAGCCGGGGATGAAGTAGTCGATCTTCACCACTTCGTGCAGCGGATGCACCTTGTCCAGCGGCAGTGGCAACTCGGGATCGTTGGGGATGTGGCCGTGGGCCAGTCCCGGTTCGGTCAGGTACACCTCGGTGAGGCAGCTGCCGAGGTCGAGGTGGTTGCGCTGGGCGGGCAGGCCGCCGTTGATGGCACAGGCGCCGATGGCGATGAGGATCTTGCAGTTCTTGCGGAACTCATGCAGCACGTGCACGTTCTCCGCATTGCACACACCGCCCTCGATGATGCCGATGTCGCAGGGGCCGCAATGTTTGATGTCGTTGATCGGCGAGCGGTCGAACTCGACTAGGTCGAGCAGCGTCAGCAGGCGCTCGTCGATGTCGAGGAAGGACATATGGCAGCCGAAGCAGCCGGCGAGAGAGGTGGTGGCGACGCGCAGCTTCTTGCTCATGATGGATCCTCGCAGGCGGCGCAACTCCCGCCGGTACTGGCCTGGCGCGGCGCATCTTGCAGTGCCTGTGCGCTGATGGGGCTCTTGTCGTAGCGGCGCTCGCCGATGGGCTGGCTGAAACCGACACGTTTCTTCAGGATCACGCCGACCGGGCAGACTTCCATGGCCTTGTCGGTGAGCGCGATGTCGGTGTCCTTGAGCAACCCCGATTTGGAATTGACGATAAGGTGCTTGGTGATGCCGCGACCGGCCAGCGCGAACACGTTCTTGCCGTCCACTTCGCTCGATGCGCGCACGCAGAGTTCGCACAGCACGCAACGGTTGAAGTCGAGCAGGATATCGGGATGCGAGGCATCGATCGGACGATCCGGATACAGATGGCGGAAGCCGGTGGCTTGCACTTCGAGGTCGTAACCCAGTGCCTGCAGCACGCAGTTGCCGCTCTTCTCGCAGGAGGGGCAGAAATGGTTGCCTTCGGCGAACAGCATCTGCACCAGCGTGCGACGCAAGGCGTTCAGTTCTTCGATGTTACTCTCGATGTTGAGTCCCGCTTCTGCCGGCATGGTGCAGGAAGCGGTGGTGCGGCCGTTGACCTTGACCGTGCACAGCTTGCAACTGCCGTGCGGCTTGAATTCGGGGTGGTAGCACAGGTGCGGGATGTAATGCCCGGCGGCCAGCGCGGCCTGCATCACGGTCTGGCCGGGTTCGAACGGAACCGCTGCTCCGTCGAGTTGGAAAGTGTCGCTCATTCGGTCTCCTTCAGGTGCGCGCCGGCATCGTCGCGTCCGGTCATCTGCCTTGCGCGTGCCAGCGAGCCGTCGAGGTCGAAGGCGGGCGAGAACATCAGCGATTTCAGTTTGTTCTCATAGGCGGGACGGAAATGCTTGAGCGTGTGCAGCACCGGATTGCAGGCGGTGCGTCCCAGGCCGCAATGGGAGCTGGTCTGTAGCACGCGATCCAGATTCTCCACCTCTGCTAGGTCGAACTGCGTACCGTGTCCGTCGGCGATCTTGTCCAGGGTCTGTTTCAGAATCGAGGTGCCGACGCGGCAGGGCGTGCAGAAGCCGCAGCTCTCATGAGCGAAGAAATGCACGAAGTTGCGCGCCACTTCGAACATGTCGCGGCTGTCGTCGAACACCATGAACGCGCCCGCAGTCGGCAGATCCTCGAATCCCAGCTTGCGGTTGAATTCGTTTTCGCCGACGCAGATGCCGGAAGGGCCGCTGACCTGCACCGCGCGCGTGTTCACCGCGCCGCAGTCCTGCAATATCTCGCGTATAGACACGCCGAAGGGATATTCATAGATACCGGGATAGGCGCAGTCGCCGGAGACGGAGATCAGTTTGCTGCCGCTGGATTTTTCCGTGCCGATGGCGCGGTATTTGTCCGCGCCCATATGCATGGCCAGCGCGGCCTGGCAGAAGGTCTCGACGTTGTCCACGGCGGTTGGCTGCATCATATAGCCGTGAGTGACGGGGAAGGGCGGTCGGTTGCGCGGCACGCCGCGCTTGCCTTCCATCGATTCGATGAGCGCCGATTCCTCGCCGCAGATATAAGCCCCGGCGCCGAGATGGATGTCGATGTCGAAATCGAAACCGGGTTTGCCGAGGATGCTCTCGCCCAGCAGGTTGCTGTCGCGGCGGCGCTGCAACACGGCGCGCAGGGGTTCGAGCAGATAGCGGTATTCGCCACGCAGATAGAGGAATCCTTTTCTTGCACCGACCGCCAGCGCGCACAGGGTCATGCCCTCGAACACCAGATCGGCCTGGCGGGTGAGCAGCACCCTGTCCTTGAACGTGCCGGGCTCGCCTTCGTCGGCATTGCAAACCACGAAATGCCGGTTGCCTTCCGCATTGCGGCAGGCTTCCCATTTCTGTCCGGTGGGGAAGCCCGCACCGCCGCGGCCGCGCAGGCCGGATGCCTTGATGACATCGACGATATTCTGTCCGCCTGCAGCCAGGGCGGCATGCAGCACCTCGCCGTAAGCCAGCTTGTTGTCGAGCAACAGCCCGCCGCGGCGGACATCATCGTCCACCTTGAAGAAGTCCGCAGGCCAGTCCGATAGGGGCGTACGGTTGCGGATGAGTTGAGCGATCTCTTGCACGCGCTGGTGGGTCAGGCGCGTGATGGCGCGTCCGTTAACCAGCATCGCCGGCCCCTGGTCGCACATGCCGGTACAGGAAGTAGGGCCTATGCTGACCAGACCGTCTTCGGAGACCTTGCCCGGTTGCAGCCAGAGCAGCTGGCACATCTGTTCCATCAGGGCTTCGCTGCCCAGCATGCGGTCGGTGATGTTGTCCGAGAACAGCACCCGGTATTCGCCCTGCGGCTTGAGGTGCAGGAAAGAATAGAAGGAGGCGACATTCTCGATACGCGCATAGGGGATGTCCAAAGCGCCGGAGAGTCGGATCGCCACGGCAGGCGGGATATGGCCGAAATGCTCCTGGACTTCAATGAGAATCTGCAGCAGGCGGGAGGCATCGCCGCCATGACGTGATATCAGTTCGTCCATCCATTTGCGGGCCGGAGCGTCAAAACGAGGGTCGTTGTCTGGTAGCATAGCGTTGTCGTTGGTACATGTACCGAAACGTACAAGGATAGTGTACCCCGAGCCCGGCAGAAAACAATATGAACTTTTAATGAAGGAACAGAACCACCATGCACATGCACGACCCCCATCCTTTTTCATACGAAGTCGAAGAAGCGAACTTTGACGAACGCGTGGTAGCACGCTCGCAGGAGACCCCCATCCTGCTCGATATCGGGGCCGAGTGGTGTGCACCGTGCAAGGTCCTGGGGCCGCATCTGGAGCGGCTGGTGAAGGAGTACAACGGCAAGTTCCTGCTGGCCAAAGTCGATGCCGACGAGAACATGCGCATCGCCGGTAAACACAAAGTCAGGGGATTCCCGACCGTCATCGCCTACAGTCGCGGTCAGGAGATCGACCGCTTCCACAGTTCGCACCCGGATCATTTCTTGCGCCAGTTCATCGACAAGCTGATCGCGCATCATCAGACCAACGCCTGAAATTGAGACTCTGAATGAAAAAGGACACCGGAAGGTGTCCTTTTTATTTGGCGGAGAGGGCGGGATTCGAACCCGCGGTGGGATGTTATCCCACACACGCTTTCCAGGCGTGCGACTTAAACCGCTCATCCACCTCTCCGGAAGGGCGCGCAGAATAAACTAGAACGCCAATTCAGGCAATCGGAAATGTGCTTTTCATCCTTTCAGCGCGGAAAATACGGCCAGTTCGCTGGTATCGATCAGGCCCTGTGCCTGCAAGGTGCGGATGAGTTCAGGGCTGGTGCAGCGCAGGTAGGGGTTGGTGGCCTTTTCCAGCGCTATGGTGAATGGTACGGTCGGCCGGCCGGCGGCACGCAATGCACGTGTATCGGCAATGCGGCGCTGGATGTCCCGGTTGCCGGGCTCGCAAACGAGCGCATAGGACAAGCAATATGAAGTGTATTCGTGCGCACAATAGACCAAGGTGGCTTCGGGTAATGCTGCCAGCCTTTGCAGGGAGTGATGCAATTGGGCCAGGGTTCCCTCGAAATTCCTGCCACAACCCGCACCAAACAGGATGTCGCCGCTGAACACCATGCCGGGCGCGACAAAGGCGATGTGGTCATTCAGGTGTCCGGGCAGTTCGATGATGTCGAAAACCAGGCCGAAGCGGTCCAGCGTCAGGCGGTCGCCCTCGCGCAAGTCGTGGGTGATATGGGGGTTCTTCGGATGGCTTCGCCCGTGCACCGGCACGTTATATACTCCGCGCAGTTCCTCGATGCCGTCGACATGGTCGTGATGGCGGTGGGTACACAGGATTGCCTCCAGATTCAGGCCCTTGCGTTGCAGGAAATCCAGCACCGGCCGGGCTTCACCGGGATCGACCACGACGGCGCTACGGTCGTCATGGATGGCCCAGATGTAGTTGTCCTGCAGGGCGGGGATGGCGGCGATCTCGAACATGTAGGTTTACGGGTAAACAGGCGATGCCTAATTGTAAGTCACGCGCACAAAGTCTGAGTGAATGGTTCGCCAGCGAACAGGGCAGCTATGTGCTGGCGCGCGAGCAGTCCTACTTCGACAAGACGGTGGCCGATATCTTCGGTTTCAATGCCGTGCAGATGGGCCTGCCGGAGCAGGATTTCCTGCGCAACAGCCGCATCCCGCTGCGCTTTTCCGCCGGTAACCAGGCGGGCAACGATGTGCGACTGATCTGTACCGAGTTGCCATTCGACAGCGACAGCTTGGATCTGGTGCTGCTGCCGCATGTGCTTGAGTTCTCTGACAATCCGCACCAGATCATTCGCGAGGTGGAACGCGTGCTGATGCCTGAGGGCAACCTCATCATCAGCGGTTTCAATCCGTTCAGCCTGTGGGGGCTGCATCGCGCGCTGGGCAGGAAGCAGGGGTATCCCTGGAGCGGACAGTTCATCACGCTGCAGCGCATGAAAGATTGGCTGGCGCTGCTCGGCTTCGAGGTGGTGGGTGGGCGATTCGGCGCGTATGCGCCGCCGTTCCACCAGCGCAAATGGCTGGACCGTTGCGCCTTCATGGAAAAGGCTGGCGACCGCTGGTGGGCGGTGAGTGGCGGCGTGTATTTCCTGCATGCGATCAAGCGCGTGCCGGGCATGCGCCTGATCAAACCGAAATGGAACGCGGGGCTAGTGCGCAAGCTGTTGCCGGTGGCCCCGAAACTGAACAACAAGATCACACAGAAGACAGAGACAGAATGAGCGAAGAGGTAGTCGAGATATTCACCGACGGCGCCTGCAAGGGCAATCCCGGCGTGGGCGGATGGGGGGCGCTGCTGCGCATGAAGGGCAAGGAGCGCGAGCTGTTCGGCGGCGAGGCGCACACCACCAACAACCGCATGGAATTATTGGCGGCGATCTCGGCGCTGGAAGCGTTGACACGCCAGTGCCAAGTACGCCTGCACACCGACTCGAAATATGTGCAGCAGGGAATCAGCGAATGGGTGCACAACTGGAAGAAACGCGGCTGGAAGACGGCCGATAAGAAACCGGTGAAAAATGAAGACCTGTGGCGCAGGCTGGATGTGCTGGCCGAGCAGCACCACGTCGAATGGGTGTGGGTCAAAGGCCATGCCGGTCACGACGGCAACGAGCGCGCTGATCAGTTGGCGAACCGCGGCGTGGAATCGGTACAGGGAGGCAATGATGCGTAAAGTCGTGCTGGATACGGAAACCACCGGACTCGATCCCAAACAGGGACACCGAATCATCGAAGTCGCCGCTATCGAGATGGATGGGCGCAAAGTCTCAGACCGCACCTTCCACCGTTACCTCAATCCCGAACGCGAGATCGACGAAGGTGCGGCAGCGGTGCACGGCCTGACGCTGGACCGCTTGCAGGACGAGCCCAAGTTCGCCGAAGTCGCGCCCGCGCTGCTCGAATTTATCGCCGGTGCGGAGCTCATCATCCACAACGCACCGTTCGATATCGGCTTCCTCAATGCCGAACTCGCACTGGCCGGATTGCCGCTGCTGAAGAATCAGGTGATCGACACGCTCAAGGTCGCCAAGGAACTGCACCCCGGCAAGAAGAACAACCTGAACGCCTTGTGCGACCGCTACCAGATCGACAACTCGCACCGCACCCTGCACGGCGCGCTGCTCGATACCGAGTTGCTCGCCGAAGTGTATCTGGCGATGACGCGCGGGCAGGAGAGTCTGCTGGGCGAAGACAGCAGCGATGAAGAGGGCGGACACCTCAATGCAGAGGGAGAAGCGATACGCATGAGCGTGCGCGTGTTGTCCGCCAGCGAAGAGGAACTCGCCCTGCATCGCAGCCAACTGGAAGACATCGAGAAAGCCAGCAAAGGAGCCTGCGTTTGGAAAAGACTGCAAGAACAGCCGTCATCCTGAAATGGTCGCGGCGTATCCGCTGGACTCTGACGGCGGTGGTGCTGGCTTATATCGCCGTATGCGTGTATTTCTGGGCCATCCAGCGCAGCAAGATATATCTGCCCAGCGCCGACATCCAGACCACGCCTGACCGGTTGGGAATGAAGTACGAGCAATTCACCATCCCCTCGGGTTCCGCCAAGGCGCGCGGTGAACTCTATGCCTGGTGGATGCCGGCCGATATCAGCGCAGCGCCGACCCTGCTGTACCTGCACGGCCACAAACACAATATCAGCCACCTCATTGAACACACCCAGCGTCTGCACGATGCCGGCTACAACCTGCTGCTGGTCGACTATCGCGGCTACGGCAAGAGCACGGGTGAAGGGCCGAGCGAGACCGCGATGTATGAAGATGCCGAGTCGGCCTGGAACTATCTCATGTACCAGCGTCCCCAGGACCCGCAACGCACCTTCATCTATGGACACTCGATGGGCGGCGCGGTGGGCATCGAGCTGGCGCTGCGCCATCCGGAGGCGGCGGGACTGATCGTAGAAAGCGCTTTCACTTCCATGCGCGAGATGGCGGAGGCGGAATATCCCTGGTTGCCGGTGGATACATTGCTCAATCAGCGTTTCGATTCGCTGGACAAGGTTGGCAGACTGAAAGTGCCGGTGCTCTTCATCCACGGCACCTGGGACAAGCGCACGCCGTTCTGGATGAGCCAGCAACTGTATGAGCAGGCTGCGGCGCCCAAGGAGATCAAACTCATCGAAGGCGGCGAGCACACCAATTCCAGCAGCGTCGGCCTGCTCGAATACCGCACCGCATTCAACGATTTCACCCGTCGCCACGCGGCACAGATGCGATGAGCGTGCAAAAAACAGATGTGCTCATCATCGGCGCGGGCGCGGCGGGCATGATGTGCGCGCTGACGGCGGCGCAGCGCGGACGCTCGGTGTTGCTGCTAGACCACGCGCACAAACTGGCGGAGAAGATCCGCATCTCCGGCGGTGGGCGCTGCAACTTCACCAACCTGAATGCCAAACCCGAGAACTACCTCTCACTGAATCCGCATTTTTGCCGCTCGGCTTTGGCGCGTTTCACGCCGCAGCATTTCATCTCTATGCTGGACCGGCACGGCATCACGTATCACGAGAAAACACTGGGCCAATTATTTTGCGATGATGAATCGGAAGCCATCATCGCCATGCTCAAGTCAGAATGCGATGCAGCCGGTGTACACTGGTGTATGCCGTGTGAAGCGGGCGAGATCAGGCGCGGCAGCGCATTTACGGTGAACACCGCCCGTGGCATTATTGAATCCGCATCGCTTGTCATCGCCACGGGTGGCTTGTCCATTCCCAAGATCGGCGCGACACCCTTTGGCTACAAGGTCGCCGAGCAGTTTGGCGTGCCGATGACCAAACTCAAGCCGGGACTGGTGCCGCTGAATTTCCATCCCGAGGAATGGGCGGCCTATGCCGACCTGTCCGGTGCATCGCTCGAAGCTGTCGTCAGTTTCGGCAAGCACAGCTTCCGCGAGAACCTGCTGTTCACCCATCGCGGCCTGAGCGGTCCGGCCATCCTGCAGATATCCTCTTACTGGGAGCCTGGCGAACCGCTGGACATCGACCTGCTGCCGGATCACGATATGCGGGAAATATTCGCGCAACAACGCGGCAGCAAGATGTTGCTGGGCAATTTCCTCGCGCAATACCTGCCCAAGCGGCTGGCCGACATCGTTGCGACGAAATGGGCGCAGAACCTGCCGCTCAACCAGTGCGCGGAAAAAGAACTGCGCGCGCTGGCCGATAAACTGAAGTATTGGCAGATCACGCCGACCGGCACCCTGGGTTACAGCAAGGCGGAAGTGACCTGTGGCGGCGTGGATACACACGCGCTGTCATCGAAGACGATGGAATGCAATGATGTGCCGGGATTGTTTTTCGTAGGAGAGGTGATGGACGTGACCGGACAACTCGGCGGCTACAACTTCCAGTGGGCGTGGGCATCCGGCTATGTGGCGGGGCAAACGGTCTAGTCCATCATGGCCATTGAGACCGAGCTCAAGCTGCACATCTCGCCCGAGCATTTGCAAAAGCTCAAGCGGCATCCGTTCATCCGTTCACTTTCCGTCGACCGCGCGCGCACGCTCAAACTCTATAGCATCTACTACGACACCGCCGATCTCGAGCTGCGCCGCCGCGCGATGGCGCTGCGCCTGCGCCGCGTCGGCAAGCAATGGCTGCAGACATTGAAGGGCGGCGGGCAGGTGAGTGCCGGGCTGCACCAGCGCAACGAGTGGGAGATGCCGGTGCTGGCGGAGCAGCTCGATTTCGCCGCGCTCAAGGCCTGCGGCGGCAAATTGCCGGGCGGGGTGCGCAACCGGCTACAACCGGTGTTCGTCACCGACTTCACGCGCAATGTGCGCCTGCTGCGATTCGAGGATGCCGAAATCGAGCTGTGCATTGACAGTGGAGAGATACGCGCCGGGCAATCGAGCTGTCCCATCTCGGAACTGGAACTCGAGCTCAGATCCGGATCGCCGCAGCAACTGTTCAGACTCGCATTGGCTCTGCTCGACATCGTACCGCTGGATGTGGAGCATACCAGCAAGGCGGAATACGGCTATCTGCTGTTCTCCGCGGCGAAACCCTCGGCGAGCAAAGGGCGATTCGCGCCGCTGAAAAAGACGCAAAGCCTGAACAGTGCCCTGCAAAGCCTGATCGGAGATTGTCTGGCACATGTGCAATCCAACGTGCCGGGGGCTATGCTGAAACTGGACGAGGAATACCTGCATCAGGTGCGCGTCGGGTTACGCCGCTTGCGCGTGGTGCTCTCCATCGCATTGGGCCTGCACCCCGATGCCGAACTGTCAGCTTTGCGCGAACAGGTGAGCTCGCTCTGCGTGGAGCTCGGACGCTCGCGCGAATGGGACGTGTTCGTCACCCAGACGCTGGCGCCCATCTGCACCAGACTGCCCGAGCACGAAGGACTGCGCGAAGTGCTGAACATGAGCGAACGGGCGCGCCGGAAACAGCATGTCGGCATGGAGAACAGCCTGGCTGCGCAGGACTTCCAGCGCATGCTGTTGCGCTTCGGCGCCTGGATGCACGGCACGCGGCCGGAAGCAACGGACACCACGCTGGTACAGTTCGCTGCGCAGACGCTGGAGCGGCGCAGCAAACAGGTCATCAAGCATGGTAAAGGATTGGTCGGCGAAGATGCCGCGCAACTGCATGCCTTGCGTATCTCGTGCAAGAAGTTGCGTTACAGCATCGAGATGTTCGGCGGGATATTTTCCCACAGCAAGGCTGGGGGCTATGTGGCCGCGCTATCGGAACTGCAGGATATCCTCGGCAAGCTCAATGACATCGCCGTGGCGCACCGTCTGCTGGACGGGTTGGATAATGCCGCGCGGCACGATACACTCGCACTCATACGCGGCTGGATGGAACATGACTATGCCGAGCGCGTCGCCGAGTTTGGCAGGGCATGGAAACGTTTCCTGGCGCAAAAGCGCTTCTGGGATCGAACGTCCGCCGGCTGAAGAACAATAAATAATGTTTAAGGAGGGCCACACTGCATGACAAAAAAACGCCCGCCATTACGCGTCCCCGTCACCCAGGGTCTGAAAGACCTGTATGCGATGGATATGCATCTGCCCTATCAGGCTGCCTGTGAAGGGCGCTTCAGCGTCACTGCGTTCGGGCGGCTTGCCGCGGCCATCTCCGTGGTGCGCACCGCGCTGGTGACGAAGAAGACCCAGATACCGAATGCCGTCGAGCTGCTCGATGCGGCCATCGCCACTCTGTCTGTGGTGCGCGCGCGCGGCGATGCGACCGATGTATGGGAGATCACCGAAGGCGAACGCCTCAGCGTGCTGGACGGTATCGAGGTGGCCGAGGAGTGTATCGGCGTGCTGGATGTCGCACTGCTGGAAAACACCGCAGCGATGCTGTTCGGCCAGATGGTGGACGAATAAAGCAACGTCCCCGCGCAGTCCACAGGCAAATCATGATCACCCCGCTACGCGTCAGAAAGATCGCACTTCTGGTGGTCCTGCTGTCCCTTGCTGCCAGCGGATTCTACTGGTGGCAGATAGGGAATGCAGGAAACCAACTGAGACAGGAAACGATCGCCCAAGCCGAACTGCGTGCCAAACAACTGAATGGTGCGGTGGTCGATCAGATATCCATTCTGATCCGCTATGTCGATTTCGCCGCGCAGGAGCTGGCGGAAAATTACGTTCCCGAAAAAGATAAAGTGTTCCTTGATCAGGCGCACAAGATCGAACAACGTTTCCCGCCGCAATCGTTACTTCAGATCGCCGTGATCGATGCCAAAGGCTACCTTGCCCATTCCACTCTGGGGGTGAAGGAACGCGTCTACCTGGCCGACCGGGAGCACTTCAGGACACATCTGGGTTCAGCCAAGCCGCACTTGTTCGTCAGCGCGCCTGTGTTCGGACGGGTCTCGAAGCAATGGTCCATCCAGTTCTCCCGTCCCATCCTGCACAAAGGCCGTTTCGAGGGGGTGGTCGTCATTTCCCTGGCGCCGTCTTACCTGCAAAAGACACTGGCGGCCCTGTCTCTTGAGTCCGACGATTCCATCGCCATCTTCCGCCAGAGCGGGGAATATCTGGCGCGCAATCTGCGCAATGAAGAAGTCCTCGGCAAGCATGTCGGGCCAAACCGGCCATTTCTTGGGCCGGATGCGGCCCCCAGCGGCCTGTTCATAACGGCGGCCAACTTTGACAAGGTGGTGAGGATATTCCAGTGGCAAAGACTGAGTGAAGCCCCGATCATCGTCGTCCTCGGCATCAGTGAAGCGACCCTGCTCAAGCCGGTCGATGCGATCATCGCCCGGAATCGCTGGCAGGCCGCCGTTGCCAGCGGCATCCTTTGGCTGTTCACGTTCGGCGTGATCATTCTGTTGCACCGACTGAGCGTGCAGCAGAGGATGCTCTTTGCCAGCGCAAGGCAGGTGCAGCATATGGCGTTCTACGATTCGCTCACCAACCTGCCGAATCGTCGCCTGCTCAATGATCGTCTGGGCCAGACGATGGCGGCACAGAAGCGCAATGCCCGGTTTGCCGCGATGATCTTCATCGATCTGGACAACTTCAAGCAGCTCAACGATCAGCGCGGACATGCAGTCGGGGACCTGTTGTTGAAGGAGACCGCAAGGCGGCTGAAGTCCTGCGTGCGGACCGTGGACACGGTGTCGCGCTTCGGCGGCGACGAGTTCGTGCTGATGATCGGTGAACTGGGGGCGGACAGAAACGGGGCGCGGGCCAAGGTCGCCGCCATCGCCGAAAAGATTCGCGCAGAGCTGTCCCTGTCCTACGGGCTGAAGATAGAGCATGAAGGGACAGCGACAGTGATGATCGAACACCAGTGCACTGCCAGCATCGGCATCGCTCTGTTTGACGGCAGCGAAGGCACGCAGGACGACATTCTCAACTGGGCCGACCAGGCGATGTATCGGGCCAAAGTGGCGGGGCGAAACACGATCCGGTTCTATGGTGACGGGACGGCCTGAGCCTCCGCGGATACTATTTCAGCATCGCCTTCAGACGTGCCAGCTTATCCATGCCTTCTTCTTTACTCACGGCCGGGGCGTTGCCCACCGTCACCACGCCGGTGTAAACGATCTCCTCTTGCGGCAGTTCGGCGATGAAACGGCTGGGATCGCAGCCGGCGTGTTCCTTGCCGCGTTTGCGCCGGGTGCAGTAGCTGATCTGCAGCGAACGCTGCGCGCGGGTGATGCCGACGTACATCAGGCGGCGTTCTTCCTCGATCTGTTCCGGTGATTCGCTGCGCTCGTGCGGCAGGATGTTCTCTTCCACGCCGACCAGGAACACATGGCCGAACTCCAGACCTTTGGCCGCATGCAGGGTGGAGAGCGACACGGCATCGGTCTCCTGATCGCGTGATTCGAGCAGATTGAGCAGGGCGATCAACTGCGACATGGCGATCATGGTCTTCTCGTCGGCTTCCGATTTTCGGTTCATCCAGCCGACGAAGTCCTGCACGTTCTTCCATTTGGTCTCGGCCTGGCGCGGTTCGAAACTGTCGAACAGCCAGGCCTCGTAGTCGATGGCGCTCATCAGATCGCCCATCACCTCGTTGCAGGGTTCTTTCTCGGCTCTGGCCTGCATGCGGTTGATGAAATTGCAAAAGGTGATCACGTCCTCGTGCTGGCGCGCCTGCAGCAGCTCCGCCATCTCGGGCTCGAACGCCGCCTCGAACATGCTGATGTGGCGGGTAGCTGCATGCCCAGCCAGTTTTTCCAGCGTGCTGTTGCCGATGCCGCGCTTGGGGGTGGTGATCGCGCGGATGAAAGCGGGATCGTCGTCCGGGTTCGCGATCAGGCGCAGATAGGCGGTGAGGTCCTTGATCTCGGCATTGTCGAAGAATGAAGTACCGCCGCTGACGGTATAAGGCACCTTGTGCGTGCGCAGCTGTTCCTCGAACACGCGCGACAAGTGGTTGCTGCGGTAAAGGATGGCGTAATTGGCGAATCGCGCGTTGTGCTCGAACTTGTGCGCCAGCAGGCGCAGCACCACCGACTCGGCCTCGTTCTCCTCGTCCTTGGCGGCGAACACGCGCACCGGGTCACCCGGGCCGTGCTCGCTCCACAGGTTCTTCTCGAACAGTTTGGTGTTGTTCTTGATCAGATGGTTGGCGCTTTGCAGGATGCGCTGCGAGGAGCGGTAGTTCTGCTCCAGTTTGATCACGCGCAGGGTGGGGTAGTCCTTCTGCAGGTTGGAGAGGTTGGCAGTGCTGGCGCCGCGCCAGGCGTAGATGGCCTGGTCGTCGTCGCCCACGGCGGTGATAGCGGCACGGTCGCCCGCCAGCAGCTTCATCATCTGGTACTGGCAATCGTTGGTGTCCTGGTACTCGTCGACCAGCAGGTATCGGAAACGGTGCTGCCAACGCTGCAGCGGCTCTTCCTGCGTCTTGAACAGTTCCACCGGCAGACGGATGAGGTCGTCGAAGTCCACCGCCTGATAGGCGCGCAGCGTCTCCTGATAACGGCCGTAGAGCAGGGCGATGCGCTGCTGTTCCTCGTTCTCGGCCAGACTGCCTGCCTGCTCTGGTGTGAGGAACGCCGCCTTCCAGTTCGACATCACGCTTTGCGCCGTGCGTATCTCCTGCTTGTCCGGACTGCCCAGCAGTTCGCTGACGATCTTGCCGGTATCGGCGGTATCGAAGATGGAGAACTGCTTCTTGTAGCCGAGCAACGGTGCTTCTTCGCGCAGGATCTGCATGCCCAGCGCGTGGAAGGTGCTGATGGTCAGCCCTTTGGCATCGCGCCCGCCCAGCAGCTTGCCGATACGCTCGCTCATCTCTCTGGCGGCCTTGTTGGTAAAGGTGATGGCGGCAATGTTGCGCGGCGAATAGCCGCATTCGTCGATGAGATAGGCCAGCTTGTGGGTGATGACGCGCGTCTTGCCGCTACCCGCACCGGCCAGGACCAGCAGGGGAGAACCAAGGTGCTTTACCGCTTCGCGCTGCGTGGGATTGAGTTTGCTTAACATCGTATTGGTGCCCGGAACCGGAATCGAACCGGTACGCCGATTACTCAGCGACAGATTTTAAGTCTGTTGTGTCTACCAATTTCACCACCCGGGCAACGGTACAGTTTCAGGTAAATCGTAAGCGGCGAATTATACAGAGCGAGTGCGTCGCCATATCAAAACAAAAAAGTTATACCGATTTTCTTGACACGTAGTTCGATATCCATATAATGCGGACTTCGTTTTTTGCGGGAATAGCTCAGTTGGTAGAGCGATACCTTGCCAAGGTATAGGTCGCGAGTTCGAGTCTCGTTTCCCGCTCCAGATAATTTGGGAAAGCTTTCGGGCTTTCCCATAATTTTTGCTAGTATGCAATTTGCTTTAACGGTGCGATAGCAAAGCGGTTATGCCCCGGATTGCAAATCCGGTTAGCCCAGTTCGACTCTGGGTCGCACCTCCAGAATTCCTTTGCCGCATAAAAAATCCCTGCCTAGGCAGGGATTTTTGTTTTTGCCGCGTGTCGCGAATGATTATTTCGCGACCTGGCGCTCGCGGATCTCGTCCAATGTCTTGCAATCGATACACAGGGTGGCGGTGGGGCGGGCTTCCAGACGGCTCAGGCCGATCTCGACGCCGCATTTGTCGCAGTAGCCGTAGTCGCCTGCTTCGATGCGTGCCAGCATCTTGTCGATGTTCTTGATCAGTTTGCGTTCGCGGTCGCGGTTGCGCAGTTCCAGGCTCATGTCCGATTCCTGGCTGGCGCGGTCGTTCGGGTCGGCGAACACGGTCGCTTCGTCCTGCATGGTGTGCACGGTGCGGTCGATGTCCTGGCTCAGGCCCAGCTTGATCTCGTTCAGAACGCCACGGAAATGCTCAAGCTGGCTGGGGTTCATGTACGCTTCGCCTTTTTTGGCCTTGTACGGGGCTGAGGTTTTGCTGGCTTGTACGGGCATTACGTCGATCTCCAATGGGGTGCTAAATTTTTCAAGCGCGCTTTAATACCAGAAAGAAAAAGCGGTCGCAACACAAAATTTGCCTATATGATCCTAACGCCTTGTTTTTCAAGCATACCGACCAGCAGAATCAGCGGTAGGCCGATCAGGGCATTGGGGTCGTCGCCTTCGATGCGGTCGATCAGTGCGATTCCCAATCCTTCCGATTTGGCGCTGCCCGCGCAGTGGTATGGCTGCTCCTTGAGCAGGTAGCGTTCGATCGCATCGTCGCTGAGGTCGCGGAAGTTGACCTTGGTGATGGCGACATCGGTCTGCATCTCGCCGTTGGCGGCGTTCAGCAGGCTCAGGGCGGTAAAGAAAGTCACCGACTTGCCGCGCATGGAGCGCAACTGCTTGACCGCATTGTCGTGGTTGAGCGGCTTGCCCAGCTGTTTCCCTTCCAGCAGGGCCACCTGGTCGGAACCGATGATCAGCGCGTCGGGGAATCGTTCGGCCACGACTTGGGCCTTGACTCGTGAAAGACGCAGCGAAGTCTGCTCGGCGCTTTCGCCGGGGAGCGGGGTTTCATCGACATCCGGTGCGGCGGTCTGGAACGGGATTTGCAGTGTGGAGAGCAGCTGGCTCCTATATATAGAAGTGGAGGCCAGAATAAGCGGCTGAGAACTCAAGATATTCCTTAACAGCGTCTTTGACAGGGAAGGTCGGAATATATATCATGCGCGCCTCATGTTTGCACGGCCTTTAATAGACAGCGTGGACTTTGCCCGAAACGGCAAGGAGTTGCGCGGCGAAACAGGGCTGGCGCAGCTGTCCAGACTGGGGGACATGCTCGCAAGTACCGATGGCACGCTGACTTATATAGTACGCGGCTACCGAGAAGGCGATAACGACATGCTGAAGGTCTCGCTGTATGGGACCTGCATCCTGAGATGTCAGCGTTGCCTCGGCGAGATGGCATATCCGGTGGAGATGGTTTCCCGGTTGCTGTTGCTTCCGGCCGACAGGCTGGATGAGGTCGAGGATGACGACGAAGTCGATGCCATCGAAGCAACGTCCCAGTTGGACGTGGTGGCGTTGATCGAAGAAGAGTTGTTGTTGGGGTTGCCGTTCGCACCCAGGCATCCCGAAGGGGAATGCGCTCCGACGACGAATGGTTTACAACAGAAGGCCAATCCGTTCGCGGTATTGGCCGGATTAAAGAAGTAAGTGGTTTTTTGAGGAGTAGATAAATGGCTGTTCAGCAGAATAAAAAGTCCCCGTCGAAACGTGGGATGCACCGCGCGCATGATTTCTTGACCACCCCGGCACTGGCTATCGAGCCGTCCACTGGCGAGCCGCACCTGCGTCACCACATCAGCCCAAGCGGCTTCTATCGCGGCAGAAAAGTCGTCAAGACCAAGGGCGAATAAGCCCATTCGGTTCTTTGCAGGGCTCTCCATCCCGGGAGAGCCTTACTCCGTCCATTTCTCGCTCAAAGGATCGCCCGATGGATATCACGATAGCCATTGATGCCATGGGGGGCGACCACGGGACACGGGTGACCGTTCCTGCTGCTGTCGCTTACCTGAAGAAACATCCTGACGATACGGTGGTGCTGGTCGGTCTGCCCGAGGCTATCGAAGCCGAGCTGGCCCAGCTTGGCTTCGCCGACAGGACGCGCCTGCGCATCCATGCTGCGACCGAAGTCGTCGGAATGGACGAGTCGCCGCAATCTGCGATGCGCGGCAAAAAAGATTCTTCCATGCGCGTTTCCATCAATCTGGTCAAGAACGGCGAAGCATCGGCCTGCGTCAGCGCGGGTAACACCGGAGCGCTGATGGCGACCGCACGTTATGTGCTGAAGACCCTGCCCGGCATCGACCGTCCCGCCATCGCTTCCTTTCTACCCACCCACAAAGGCCAGGTCTGCATGCTGGACCTGGGTGCGAACGTGGACTGCACTGCCGAACATCTGCTGCAATTCGCGCTGATGGGCAGCACGCTGGTCTCCGCGCTTGAGCACAAGGACAATCCGACCGTCGGACTGCTGAACATCGGCAGCGAAGACATCAAGGGCAACGAAGTAGTGAAACAGGCCGGCGAACTGCTGCAGGCCAGCGACCTCAACTTCTTCGGCAACGTCGAGGGCGACGATATCTTCAAGGGCACGACCGATGTGGTGGTGTGCGACGGGTTCGTCGGCAACGTCGCCCTGAAGACCGCCGAAGGCGTGGCCAAGATGATGGGCGGCTTTCTCAAGGAAGGTTTCAGCCAGAACTGGTACACCAAGCTGTGTGCATTGGTCTCCTTGCCGGTACTCAAAGCCTTCAAGCACAGGCTGGACCACCGCCGCTACAACGGCGCCAGCTTCCTCGGCCTGAAAGGCATCGTGGTGAAGAGCCACGGTTCCGCCGATGCATTCGCCTTCCTCTGTGCCATCGAACGCGCCGCCGAAGAAGCGCGCGGCGGCATGTTGAACCATATCAGCGAGCATGTCGAAAAATGGCATCATGCCCGCCAACAAACCGCAGGAGAGGCGCTTTGACCTATTCCAAAATCATCGGCACGGGCAGTTATCTGCCTGCCAAAGCGTTGACCAATTATGACCTCGAGAAGATGGTCGAGACCTCGCACGACTGGATATTCACCCGCAGCGGCATCGTCGAGCGTCACTTCGCCGCCGACAATGAACAGACCAGCGATCTCGCGCTGCAGGCCAGCCGCAGGGCGATCGAGGCGGCCGGGATCACAGCCGACGAGATCGATCTGATCATCGTGGCGACCACTTCGCCGGACATGCCTTTCCCCAGCACCGCCTGCATCCTGCAGGACAAACTGGGCATCCGCAATGGCGGTGCCGCCTTCGACATGCAGGCCGTCTGCGGCGGTTTCGTGTTCGCGCTGAACACGGCTGACATGTACATCAAGGGCGGCCAGGCCAAGACCGTTCTGGTGGTGGGTGCTGAAGTGCTGTCGCGCATGCTGGACTGGAACGACCGTACCACCTGCGTGCTGTTCGGTGACGGTGCCGGTGCTGTGGTGTTGCGCGCCTCCGACAAGCCCGGCATCGTGGCTTCCAGGCTGCATTCGGACGGGCAGCATCGCAACATGCTGAAAGCCGACCCCAAGATCTCCATGGACGGCAAAGCGGTATTCAAGTTCGCCGTCACGGTATTGAGCGAGGTGGTTGAAGAAGTGCTGGAAGAGCAGAAGATGGCCGGTACCGATATCGACTGGCTGGTGCCGCACCAGGCCAACATCCGCATCATCGAAGCCACCGCCAAGAAACTCGGCCTGGGCATGGATAATGTCGTGGTCACCGTCGCCAATCATGGTAACACCTCGGCCGCCTCGATCCCGCTGGCGCTGGATACGGCGGTACGCGACGGCCGCATCAAGGCCGGACAGAACATTCTTTTGGAAGCCGTCGGTGGTGGTTTCACCTGGGGCGCAGTTCTCATCAAGTGGTAGGGCATATATAAATGACTCAATTCGCTTTCGTATTCCCCGGTCAGGGTTCCCAGTCGCGCGGCATGATGAACGGCTACGCCGACTTCGCAGCCGTGCGCGACACCTTCACTGAAGCATCCGACGTGCTGAAACAGGATCTGTGGCAACTGGTCGCCGAAGGCGCCGATGCCGACCTGAACGCCACCGTGAACACCCAGCCCATCATGCTGACCGCCGGTGTGGCTGTATACCGTGCCTGGCAATCGCAGAACGGTGCCAAGCCGACCATCATGGCCGGACACAGCCTGGGCGAATACACCGCGCTGGTCGCGGCGGGCTCATTGAGCTTTGCCGATGCCTTGCCGCTGGTGCGCTACCGCGCGCAATGCATGCAGACCGCCGTGCCGGAAGGCGTGGGCGGTATTGCCGCCATCCTCGGTCTGGACGATGACGTCGTTCGCGCCGTCTGTGCCGAAGGTGCGCAGGGTGAGGTGCTGGAAGCGGTGAACTTCAACTCCGCAGGACAAGTGGTCATCGCGGGTAACCGCGCAGCAGTCGAACGCGGCATGGAACTGGCTAAGGCCAAGGGTGCAAAACGCGCCATCATGCTGCCGATGAGCGTGCCGTCGCATTGCAGCCTGCTGAAAGGCGCGGCGGAACAACTGCGTACCTATCTGAACAATGTCACTGTGCAGGCTCCCGCAATACCGGTGCTGCACAACGCCGATGTCGCCTCTTATAATGATGTCGCCAAGATCAAGGACGCGCTGGTGCGCCAGTTGTATTCGCCGGTACGCTGGGTCGAGACCGTGCAGGCTTTCGGCAAGCAGGGCATCACCCATAACGTGGAGTGCGCACCGGGCAAGGTGCTGGCCGGACTGAACAAACGTATCGATACCAACCAGCAGGCGATGGCCATCAATGACGGCGAAGCCCTGAAAGCAGCCCTGGCTGCACTCGCTTAAGAGGAGAAAGCATGACTACACTGCAAGGACAGATCGCACTGGTGACCGGAGCTTCGCGCGGGATCGGACAGGCCATCGCGCTGGAACTGGGCAAGCAGGGCGCAACCGTGGTCGGTACCGCGACCAGCGAGAAGGGCGCCCAAGCCATCAGCGACTATCTGGCTGCTGCCGGGATCAAGGGCAAGGGCTTTGCCCTGAACGTCAACGATGCCGCACAGACCGAACAGGTTTTGACCGCCCTGCGTGCAGAATTCGGCGAGATCTCGATCCTGGTGAACAATGCCGGTATCACCAAGGACAACCTGCTGGCCCGCATGTCCGACGAAGAATGGGACGACGTGCTGACGACCAACCTCAAGTCGGTGTTCCGCCTGAGCCGCGCGGTATTGCGCGCCATGATGAAAGCCCGCGGCGGGCGCATCATCAGCATCTCATCCGTGGTCGGCAGCATGGGTAATCCGGGCCAATCCAACTATGCCGCCTCCAAGGCGGGCATGGCCGGCTTCACCAAGTCGCTGGCGCAGGAGATCGGCAGCCGCAACATCACCGTGAATTGTGTGGCTCCCGGCTTCATCGATACCGACATGACCCACGCTCTGGGCGAGGAACAGCGTGCCAAACTAGTCGAGCACGTACCCCTGAAACGCCTGGGTCAGCCTGCCGACATCGCTGCTGCGGTCGCTTTTCTGGCCAGCCCGGGTGCGGCCTATATTACAGGCGTCACCTTGCATGTGAATGGCGGGATGTACATGGAGTAACGTGTAGTTTTGGAATTCGGCGCAAGTTTGGTAGAATGCTCGCGCTTTTTGAACTTTAATCTAGAGTAGGAGAATCAGGGATGTCTAACGAACAACGCGTCAAGAAAATCGTAGCTGAGCAACTGGGTGTGAACGAGTCCGAAGTCAAGAACGAGTCTTCCTTTGTGAACGACCTGGGCGCCGACTCTCTGGATACCGTGGAACTGGTTATGGCCTTGGAAGAAGAATTCGGCGTTGAGATCCCTGACGAAGATGCAGAGAAGATCACCACCGTGCAACAGGCGCTCGACTACGTCAACACGCACTCCAAGTAATATTTGGTTTCATCTAATCGTTTCTTTCCGTAGCGGAGTCCAGTTTGGCTAGGCGCAGAGTAGTAGTGACCGGATTGGGCGCAATTACGCCCGTCGGTGTGGGGGTTGCCGAAACATGGCAAAACATCGTGGCAGGCAAATCCGGTATCGGGCGCATCACCCGCTTCGACGCCAGTGCCTTCGCCTGCCAGGTGGCAGGTGAGGTCAATGGTTTCGACGTGACCCAGTACATCCCGGCCAAGGACGCCCGCCGCATGGATCGCTTCGTGCACTTCGGCCTCGCGGCCGGTATCGAGGCCTTCAAGGACTCCGGTCTGGTCGTCACGGAACAGAACGCCGAGCGTATCGGCGTGTGCATCAGCTCCGGCATCGGCGGTCTGCCGATGATCGAGGAGACGCACAACGATTTTCTCGCCGGCGGTCCGCGCAAGATCTCGCCGTTCTTCATTCCCGGCACCATCATCAACATGATCTCCGGCAACCTGTCCATCATCTATGGACTGAAGGGGCCGAACTTCTCCGTTGTCACTGCCTGCACCACCGGTACGCACAGTATCGGCGAGTCGGCGCGCATCATCGAGTACGGCGATGCCGATGTGATGATCGCCGGCGGTTCCGAATCCACCATCTCGCCTCTGGCGATCGGCGGGTTCTCTTCCGCCAAGGCACTTTCTACCCGCAACGACGATCCGGCCACGTCCAGCCGTCCCTGGGACAAGGACCGCGACGGTTTCGTCATGGGCGAAGGTGCCGGTGTGCTGGTGCTGGAAGAATACGAACACGCCAAGGCACGCGGCGCCAAGATCTACGCCGAGCTTTCCGGCTACGGCATGAGTGCCGATGCCTACCACATGACCGCACCCAGCACGGATGGACCAAAACGCAGCATGGTCAATGCCTTGCGTAATGCAGGTCTGAATGCGGATCAGGTGCAATACGTCAACGCGCACGGCACTTCGACCCCGCTGGGTGACAAGAACGAGACCGAAGCGATCAAGCTGGCTTTCGGCGACCACGCCAAGAAGCTGGTGGTGAACTCGACCAAGTCTATGACCGGCCACTTGCTGGGCGGTGCGGGCGGTATCGAATCGTTGTTCTGCGTGCTGGCCATCCATCACCAGATCTCGCCTCCCACCATCAACATCTTCGAGCAGGATCCGGAATGCGATCTGGACTACTGCGCCAATGCGGCACGCAAGATGAACATCGATGTGGCGGTGAACAACAATTTTGGCTTCGGCGGAACCAACGGTTCTCTGGTATTCCGCAAGGTCTGATCCCGCGCCGTGATGCTGGTCAATGGCGTTCCCGGTAACACGATCAACGCAGAAGACCGTGGTCTGGCCTATGGCGACGGGGTGTTCCGCACCCTGCGCATGCAGGCCGGGAGCCCGGTCTGCTGGCAGCGCCAGTTCGCAAAGCTGCAGCACGATTGCACTGCATTAAAGATCCCTTGTCCTTCCGCGCTGGTGCTTTCCAGCGAACTTCAGCAACTCGGCAAGACCCAGCCTGACGGCGTCGCCAAAATCATCATCACCCGCGGCGTCTCGACCCGGGGTTATGCCCCCACGGCTCAATCGGAAGCGACCCGTATCCTCAGCGTCACACCCTTCACTGTCTATCCGGCTGACTACGCCAAGCAGGGCGTGCGTGTGCATGTGTGCAAGGTCCGCCTCGGGCACCAGTTCCTGTTGGCCGGCATCAAACACCTGAACCGGCTGGAGAACGTGCTTGCCGCGAGTGAATGGCAGGATGCGGATATGCCGGAGGGTTTGTTGAGCGATGTCTCCGGGTACGTCATCTCGGGCACGCGCAGCAACCTGTTCATGCTGCGCGGCGACATCCTCTACACCCCGAACCTGACCCGTTGCGGCATCGCCGGCGTGCAGCGCGACCGCGTGATCGACTGGGCCAAACAACATGGCGTCACCTGCAAGGTGGCCGAGTTCCGCATGGAAGAACTGGTGCAGGCGGACGAGATCTTCCTGGTCAACAGCGTGTTCGGCCTGTGGCCGGTGCGCGAACTGGCCGGTTACCGCCGCACCACCCACCCCATGTCGTGGAAGATTCAAGAGTGGCTGAACGATGAACGTCATTAAAGAATTGCTGCTGTGGCTGTTGTTTCTGCTGGTCGTGCTGGCTGGACTGTTCGTCTATTACGCGAACACGCCGATCCCGCTGGAGCGCACCCCGTTCGAGTTCACATTGAAACAGGGCAGCAGCCTCAAGAGCGCCGCCAGCCAGATCAAAAAGGCGGGCGGGCTCAGTAACGAATTTCTGTTCGTCCTGCTGGCCCGGGGTCTGGGCCAGGCCAGACAGATCAAGCCGGGCAACTACCAGCTGGAACACGAGGTCACACCGCTCAAACTGCTGCACATGATCAGCAAGGGGCGTGTAGAACAGAGTTCGCTGACCATCATAGAAGGCACCACATTCAGTCAGTTACGTGCCGTATTGAATGGTGATCCGACACTGCGCCATGATTCTGCCCCCCTGTCGGATGAGGATATCCTCAAGCGTATCGGTGCCAGCGAGACCAGTGCGGAAGGCTTGTTCTTTCCGGATACCTATAACTACGACAAAGGCAGCAGCGACCTGGTTGTACTCAAGCGCGCCTATCAGTTGATGCAGCGCCAGCTGCAGGAAAGCTGGAAGAATCGCGATGCCGGACTGCCGTTCGACACCCCCTATCAAGCACTTATTCTGGCCTCCATCGTCGAAAAAGAGACCGGACAACCGGGTGACCGCCCCATGATCGCATCGGTTTTCGTCAACCGCCTGCGCAAGAACATGCGCCTGCAAACGGACCCCACCGTCATCTACGGCATGGGCGACAAGTTCAAGGGCAATCTGCGCCGGAAGGACCTGACCACCGACTCGCCGTACAATACCTATACGCGCGGCGGCCTGACGCCGACCCCGATCGCGCTGCCCGGGATGGCGGCGATACAGGCGGCCCTGCATCCGGCACCGAGCAAGGCGCTGTATTTCGTGGCGCGCGGGGATGGTACCTCGCACTTTTCCACCAATCTGATCGAACACAACAGCGCTGTGAACCGCTTCCAGTTAAAGCAAAAATGAACAAAGCCAGATTCATCACCTTCGAAGGCGTGGACGGGGCAGGGAAGAGCACCGGACTAGAGTGGTTCGTCGCCGCGCTGCGCCAGCGCGGCATCGACCTGCTGGTGACACGCGAACCGGGCGGCACGCCGCTGGGCGAGCAACTGCGCGAGATCTTGCTGCACCAACCCATGCATGCCGAAACCGAAGCCATGCTGATGTTCGCGGCGCGCCGCGAACATGTGGAGCAGGTCATCCGCCCTGCCTTGCAACGCGGCACCTGGGTCATCTCCGACCGCTTCAGCGACGCCAGTTTCGCCTATCAGGGCGGGGGCAGGGGTGTGCCACTGGCCAAGCTCGAACAACTTGAACAATGGGTACACGGCGACCTGCAACCCGATCTGACCCTTCTGTTCGATATCCCGATCGAGGTTGCCCGGCAACGTCTCAACAACAATGCCAGTCTGGACAAGTTCGAGCGCGAACAGGGCGAGTTCTTCGAGCGTGTGCGTCAGGCTTACCTCGCCAGAGCTGCCAAAATGCCGCAGCGCTATGCCGTCATCCGTGCCGAAAAGGCCATAGATGAAGTTCAGCGACAACTCGCAGATATCGTCGCATCACTCTGAAATGAAACCACTCTATCCTTGGCAAACGGAATCCTGGCAAGCCCTGCAAGGGCTGCGCGGCAGGCTGCCGCATGCCTTGCTGCTCAAAGGCGCGCAAGGGATAGGCAAGCTCGATCTGGCGTTCAATTTTGCCCAGTCGATGCTGTGTGAGAGCCCGAAAGCGGACGGCACAGCATGCCATGAGTGCAATTCCTGCCGCTGGTTCGAACAGGAAAGTCATCCCGATTTTCGCCTGATCCAACCTGATGCCCTGAGCGCAGCCGAAGACGGAGAGGAAAAGCCGGGCGGGAAAAAACCCTCGCGCGAGATATCAGTCGACCAGATCCGCGACCTGTCAGGCTTCGCCAATCTCTCGGCACATTGCGGCGGCTATCGGGTGGTGATCATCTATCCGGCAGAAGCGATGAACAACAATGCGGCCAACTCGCTGCTCAAGACGCTGGAAGAACCGACCGACAAGCTGTTGTTTTTACTGGTCACCCACAAGCCGCAGCAACTGCTGCCCACGATACTCAGCCGCTGTCTCAGCTTCGTCGTGCATACCCCGACACGCGAGATCGGCGCAGCCTGGCTCGCCCAGCAGGGCGTGAAGAATCCGGAACATGCCTTGGCACAAACCGGGTTCGCCCCCTTGCAGGCATTGGACTGGGCGGAGTCGGGCGAGGGCGCGGAAGAGCGCACTATTCTTCTTAATGCCATCCGCCAGCCTGCAAAACTGGATGCGCTGGCACTGGCCGATAGTCTGCAACGCAGCGCTCCGGTGCATGTCATCCATTGCCTGCAACAATGGTGTCAGGACCTGGCCAGTGCCAAACTGGCCGGAAAAGTTCGCTATTTCCCCGAGCAGTCAGACGCGCTGATCAAATTGGCAGGTGGAATTTCCACGGTTGCTTTGCTGCGTTTCCAGAAGGAGTTGCTGGAAGCGCGTCGTGCCGCATCCCATCCGCTCAACCCAAAGCTGTTCCTGGAATCGTTGCTGCTGTCCTACCGCCAGCTGTTTCCCGCCTGAGGACCCATGTTCATCGATTCCCATTGCCACCTGAACTTTCCCGGTCTGAGTGATGACCTGGAGGGCATCCTTGCCAACATGCGCGCCAATGCCGTCACGCACGCACTATGCGTCTCGGTCGACCTGCTGAGTTTTCCCGAAGTGCTGGATCTGGCCGAACGCCACGAGAACCTCTATGCCTCGGTCGGCGTGCACCCAGATTACGAACTGGACGCCGAACCGACCCAGGCTGAGATCGTGCGCCTTGCCCAACATCCCAAAGTCATCGCCATCGGCGAAACCGGGCTGGACTATTACCGCCTGACCGGCGACCTGGAATGGCAGCGAGAACGTTTCCGCACCCATATCCGCGCCGCCAGGGAATGCAACAAGCCGCTCATCATCCATACCCGTTCGGCGGCAGCCGATACCCTGCGAATCATGACCGAGGAAGAGGCCGGCAAGGCGGGCGGTGTGATGCACTGTTTCACCGAGAATCTGGAGGTCGCACAGGCTGCGATCGAACTGGGCTTCCATATCTCGTTCTCGGGCATCCTGACTTTCAAGAATGCGACCCTCATCAAGGAGGTCGCAACCAGGATCCCGCTCGACAAGATCCTGATCGAGACCGACTCGCCGTATCTGGCGCCGACACCGTACCGGGGGAAAACCAACCAGCCGGCCTACGTCAAACATGTGGCTGAAGAGATCGCCAAGTTGCGCGGTATCTCGCTCGAAGAAGTGGGAATGGCCACAACTAGAAATTTCAACCGATTGTTCCTGAAGCAGCTGTAACAGGCTGAAACAAATGTAGAAGGCGTGGTTGCGCTGGGTGTCTGATCTGCCATCTTGATACCACTTAATTGCGCATAATGTATATTATGTCAAATCGTAGAAGGAAAGAGAAAAGGCCTGCAGGATCACCGCAGGCCTTTCAGATTCTGGTGGGCGGTACTGGGTTCGAACCAGTGACCCCTGCCGTGTGAAGGCAGTGCTCTACCGCTGAGCTAACCGCCCGGTCGAGGGCGCGCATTTAATCATAGCCTTCGCGTTTGGGTCAATTTCTTTATCGGGCATATCCTTCTGTCGTAGAATGCGCGCCTTCATTTCAAGCCAAACCCTCAGGAAAGCAACATGACCGTCCGCACCCGTTTCGCTCCCAGTCCCACCGGATACCTGCACATCGGTGGCGCGCGCACCGCTTTGTTCTCCTGGGCCTATGCGCGCAAACACGGCGGCACTTTCATCCTGCGCATCGAGGACACCGATGTGGAACGTTCCACTCCCGAAGCCGTTCAGGCGATCCTGGACGGGATGAACTGGCTCAAGCTGAATTACGACGAAGGTCCGTTCTACCAGATGCAGCGCATGCCGCGCTATAAAGAAGTCATCCAGCAGATGCTGGCGGCCGGTCAGGCCTATTATTGCTATACCTCGCCGGCTGAATTGGACGCCATGCGCGAAGCCCAGCGTGCCCGCGGTGAAAAACCGCGCTATGACGGAACCTGGCGCCCCGAAACCGGCAAATCCCTGCCGCCCGTTCCGGCCGATATCAAGCCCGTGGTGCGCTTCAAGAACCCGCCCGAGGGTGTCGTATCCTGGAAAGACATGGTCAAGGGCCAGATCGAATTCAGCAACACCGAACTGGACGACCTCATCATCGCCCGTTCGGACGGCACGCCAACCTACAATTTCTGCGTGGTGGTGGACGATCTGGACATGGGTATCACCCAGGTCATCCGCGGCGACGACCACGTCAACAACACCCCGCGCCAGATCAACATCCTCAAGGCGCTGGGTGCGACCGTGCCGAGCTATGCCCACCTGTCGATGATCCTGGGCGACGACGGCACCAAGCTGTCCAAGCGCCACGGCGCAGTCAGCGTCATGCAATACGACGAGGACGGCTATCTGCCGGAAGCGGTCATCAATTACCTCGCCCGTCTCGGCTGGTCGCACGGCGATGCCGAGGTGTTCTCGGTCGCGCAGTTCTGCGAATGGTTCGACCTGGACCACATCACGCCCTCTGCCGCCCAGTTCAACACCGAGAAGCTGAACTGGCTGAACAACCATTACCTCAAGCAGACCGACAACGGGCAACTGGCCGACATGGTGCGTCCGCGTCTGGACAAGCGCGGCATCAAGGTAAGCAGCACGCCCGACCTCGCTGCCATCGCGGGACTATATAAGGAACGCGTCGCCACCTTGAACGAACTGGCCGACGCAGCCGAGGTGTTTTACATCGAACTGCATCCGGAGGCCGCCCTGCTCGAAGAGCAACTGTCCGCCGAAGCCGTCCCTGCCCTGCGCGACCTCGCGCAACAGTTCGCCACTGTCGCCTGGGATAAAGCTTCCATCAGTGCCGCCATCAAGGAAGTCATCGGCAAACACGGACTGAAGATGCCCAAGCTCGCCATGCCCCTGCGTGTGATGCTCACCGGACAAACCCAGACGCCTTCTGTGGATGCTCTGGTGACTTTGTTCCCGCGCGAGATGGTGCTGGAGCGCATCGAAAAGAATCTGGCGAAAAAATCTGCCTGACTCGCTTTACAAGGTCGGGTGCCGTCACTATAATGCGCGCTCTTTTCGGGGCACCCCGGGGGTATAGCTCAGCTGGGAGAGCGCTTGCATGGCATGCAAGAGGTCAGCGGTTCGATCCCGCTTACCTCCACCAAAAAGAACAGCAGTACCGCAGTCCCCTTCGTCTAGAGGCCTAGGACACCGCCCTTTCACGGCGATAACACGAGTTCGAATCTCGTAGGGGACGCCACATTACTTTGCACGTGCCCAGCCGACGTTGCAAAAACAAAAAAGCCCGCGAGGGCTTTTTTTGTTTTCCGGCATTACTCAGCATCATTCCTTCGCGATTTGCTTCACCGGCAGCCACACTCTGAATGTGGAACCCTTGCCCACCTCGCTCTTCACCTCGATGCGGCCGTTGTGTTTCTGCACGATGCCATAGGAAAGCGATAGACCCAGCCCGGTACCCTTGCCGACAGGCTTGGTGGTGAAGAAAGGATCGAAGATGCGGTTCAGGTGCTCGGGCGAGATGCCCTTGCCGGTGTCTTCCACCTCCATCCACACCTCGTCACCACTGGTGCCGCTGCGCACAGTGATGGTGCCGTCCTTTTCGATCGCCTGCGCCGCATTCACCAGCATGTTCATGAACACCTGGTTGATCTGCGACGGCATGCACTCTACGTCGGGGATGCCGGCATATTCCCTGACCACCTTGGCCTTGTACTTGATCTCGTTGGCGACGACGTTAAGCGTACTGTCCATACCCTGCTCCAGATTGGCGTGCTGCCAAGTGGATTCATCGACGTGCGAGAAGTCCTTCAGATCCTGCACGATGCGTTTCACCCGCGCGAGACCGTCCTGCGACTCTTTCAGCAGACTGGGGATATCTTCCACCAGGTAGCCAAAATCGACCTTCTTCTTCATCTCGGCGACTTCTGGGCAGGTGCCGCCCCCTACCCTCGCTTCCGCCGCTTCGTAGGACTTGATGACTTCGAACAGGTTGGTCATGTATTTGCCCAACGTGCCAAGATTGGAATTGACGAAGCCGACCGGATTGTTGATCTCGTGCGCCACGCCCGCCGCGAGCTGGCCGATGGAGGCCATCTTCTCGGATTGCAGCAACTGGGTATGCGCGGATTCCAGCTTCTCGTTGAGCTGCTTCAGTTCGATGTTGTTCGCCTGCAACTGCTGGTTGGCCTGTTCGATGGCCGCGGTGCGCCGTTTGACCCGGTCTTCCAGTTGCTCGTTGAGGATGCGCAAGGCTTCCTGTTCCGTCTCCAGTTGCTGGTTCTTCTGGATGACTTCCAGCGTCTTGTCGCCCAGCTTGCCGTACATCTCGTTCAGGGCTTCCATCAGCACGTTGGCCGACTGGGTCATGAACGCGTTGGCCTTGCGCACGGCATCCTCGTGGCTGGCGCCGGCCTGCAGCGCCAGTATCTCCTGCCCCATGCGCGTGTCCGAGCCCAGGATGTGCTGTACCAGCCAGTTGGTCAGATACTTCAGTAGCGGTGCGATGAGCTGGTTGTTCACATCATTGCTGCCGAGCAGGATCCTGGCGGCGACGGTCACCTGCGCGGTGAAATGCTGGTGCGCCTTGATATGCGCCTGCTGGTGGGTAGCGTCCACCTCATATTTCTTCATCAGGTCTTCTTCGGTGTTGAAGTGGTACACCGTGTAGTTTCCCAGTTCGGTGAGGATCGCCCCCAGTTCGGCGGTGGAAGCCTGATGCGCACTGATGGCGCCCAGCTGGTTGATCAGATCGACCAGCTTGTGGTGCTGGGTGTCCACCACCTCGACTCCGGTGTTGAATTTATTATCCCAACTGAAAGCTTCGAACCGTTCTTCTGACATCGTCTCAACTCGCTTTCTGTGCCTGACTCACCGGCAGCCACACCCGGAACATCGCCCCCTTGCCCAACTCGCTGTGTACTTCCATGCGGCCGTGATGCTTCTGCACGATTCCGTAAGACAGTGACAGTCCGAGCCCCGTCCCCTTGCCTACCGGCTTCGTCGTAAAGAACGGGTCGAACACCTTCTGGATGTGCTCGGGAGCGATGCCTTTGCCGTTATCGATGATATCGACCCAAACCTCATCGCCCTGAAGTCCGGTGCGAACCGTGATCACGCCCTTTTCGTCGATGGCCTGCGCGGCGTTTACCAGCAGATTCATGAACACCTGGTTGATCTGCGATGGCAGGCATTCCACTTCCGGCAGTGGCGCATATTCCTTCACCACCTCGGCCTTGTACTTGATCTCGTTGTTGACGATGGTCAGCGTGCTGTCCAATCCATGGTGCAGGTCTGCATAGCACCATTCATCCGACACGTCCGCGTGCGAAAAATCCTTCAGGTTCTGCACGATCTTCTTCACGCGCGTGATGCCGTCCTTGGACTCCCTCATCAGCGCGGGCAGATCGCTCTTCAGGAATTCGATGTCGCACTCCTTCTTCGCCTGCCGCAATCTATCCAGCAGATCGGGGTCGGTGATACTGGCTTCTGCCTCCTCATAGGCCGCAATCATGCAGAAGGCCTTCTGTACATAGTCCTCCAGTGCGCCAAGGTTGGAGTAGACATAGCCGATGGGATTATTGATCTCGTGCGCCACGCCCGCCGCGAGCTGGCCGATGGAGGCCATCTTTTCCGATTGCAGCAGCTGGCTGTGTGCATCCTCCAGCTTGTGGATCAGCTTCTGCTGTTCGGCCTTCTCCATATTCAAGGCCTCCTCGGTGCGCTTGCGTTCGTGCAACTCCTTGCGCAAACCGGTGTTGGCCTCGGTCAGTTCCTTCGACATCAGTTTGATCGAACGCTCTATCAGCAGGCGGTCCTTGTCTGCACTGACGTAGGCGGCATCCACCGCCGCGAAAAAGGCCTCCATCCCGGCCGGGCGCTGTCCTTCGAGATGGTGTTTGATCTGGCGCTCAAGCAGGCGGTGCATATTCATCCCCTGACATGCCTACTTATTGGCGTACACATACATGACCAGATCGCCCCCGCCGGGATGCTCGAAGCTCCTGATCTGGTCGATCAGCGTCTTGTCCAGTACGTAATCCTTCGACAACAGCAGCTCACCGTGGCTGCTCATCAGGTCGCGCGACAGCACCATGCCGGGGCGGGCCAGGCTCAGGCTGACGGCGTTCTCCTGGACGGCCTGCGCCGTCCCGCTCGCCACCATCACTTTCATGAAGGCATCCACCACGGCAGGATCATAGCGCTTGCCCCTGCCCTCCTGGATGAACAGCACGGCATCCGACTGTTTCAGCCGCTTGTTCAGCAACATACCCAACTGCGCCCCATCGTATTCGTTGGCCAGTGCGATGATGCGCGCGCCTAGCGGGATCTCCAGCGCATGCAAGCCGTCCGGGTAGCCCAGACCGTCGAAGTGCTCGTGGTGGCTGCGGATCAGTTTTGCTGCCCCCTGCAATTGTTCCAGTGCCGTCAGCGCCATCTGCCCCTTGATCGGATGCCTGCTCACCTGGGCGCGCTCCAGACCGGTCAGGCTGGCATAGGGTTTCTCCAGCAGGTAATCCGGCAGACCGATCTTGCCCACGTCATGCAACAGCGCGGCGAGGAACACATCCTGGATCTCCGACTCACTCATTTCCAATTGCATCGCGATCGCCCGCGACAACTCGGCGACCCGGTGCGAATGGCCGGCCATCGCACCTTCCCGCATCTCGATCAGGTTTGAAAAGACGCGGATGGAAGTGATGAAGCCCTTCTTCAATTTTTCGTGGGCGACCTCGAGGAAACCCATGGTCTGGCGCAGCTCCTCGGTGCGCGCCTTGACCTTCTGCTCCAGATTGGCGTTGAGGTCCTTGAGCTCCTCGTTCTGCTTGCGCGTCAGTTCTTCCAGTCCGCGATTCGCCTGTTCCAGCTCCTTCTGGCGCAGCGCATGCTGGATGGACAGCACGATGTCGTTGTCTTCCCAGGGCTTGGAGAGATAGCGATAGATATGGCCCTTGTTGATCGCGTCAACGGTGGCCTCAAGCTCGGCATAGCCGGTGAGCAGGATGCGGATCGTCTCCGGCCAGCGCAAGTTCACCTGCTCCAGGAACTGGGCGCCGTTCATCAGCGGCATACGCATGTCCGAGATCACCAGATCGATGCTTTCGCGCTCCATGATCTCCAACGCCTGCGCACCTCCTTCCGCCGTCAGGATGCGGTAGCCATAGGGGCGGAACAATCGCTTCAGCGAAGACAGCACATTGGCTTCGTCATCGACGAACAGCAAAGTCGCAGCGGCTTGTGTCGCTCCCAGCGGTTCATTCATCTATCTTTCCTTTCATTCATTCCGCCACCATCAGGTTCGCCACCGCATCCAGTTGCTCACCCTCCGGCAACCCCGCTTCGATGGTCGGCCAATCAAGATGTAAACGGTCGCGCAGTTTTTCCGGTATCCGCAGCATCAATTCGTCGCCGCGCAGGCCTTCATCGAGCAGCACCGCGATGTACACCATGCCGCCAACCAGTTCGTATGGCTCCCTTTCCGGCGAGCGCCAATATCGGATCACATGCTCCAGCTTGGGCGGGAAGTTCCAGCGTTTCGCCATATCGCCCCCGATCACGGCATGGTCGAAACCGAGTACGTCGCGTTCCACGATGACAAGGCGATCCCCGGTTTCTTTCTGCCGCTTCAATATCTCGGCGAACTGCTCGGGGATGCAGACATCGAACACCAGTTGGCCGATGTCGTAAAACATGCCCGAGGTGAAGGCCAGTTGTCGCTCCCCGCCGGTACAATTCGCCAGTGCTTCGGTATAGGTCGCGATGCGAAAACTGCGCACCCAGAACTCGTGACGATCGAACAAGCCCTCGGACGCTGCGGCGAAAGCCCGCACGAAACCCGCCGACAGCACCAGCGATCGGACACAGTCGAAACCCAGCACCATCACGGCTTCCTGGATAGTGCCGACCTCGCGCGACAAGCCGTAAAAGGAAGAGTTCGCCACCCGCAGCACACGTGCGCTCAAACCCTGATCGAAAGCGATCTTGTGCGCCAACTCGGAACTGCCCGTGTTCTCATCACGAAAACTGGACATCACCTCCTGCACCACCAGCGGCATGGCGGGGAGTTGATGCAGTCTGTCGAGAATGGTGCTTTTGTCCATCATGCCCCTTGTACTTCCATGTGCGCTTCAACTAGCATCGGTATCGATGACCATGACTGTACCCTTGGAAGATGAATTCTCGCCCATCGGGTAACACCAGCAGCGGACCTGCCGCCCATCCACCAGCGAGCGGTGCTGGCAAACGTGGGACTGGTTACTCATGCAGGTCATCAACGGCTCCGGCAAAACGGCGGCGGCTGACTCACCCAGCAACAGACCGTCTGCTTCCGGGTAGAACAACTGTCGCGCCCTGCGATTCGCAACCGCGACCAGGCCATCGTCACCCACACCGACCACCGCCACCGGCAACCCCTCCAGCACTTCCTGCGACACCTTGAGGATGTTCAGATTGTGCATCACTTCCCGTGTCTTCTCCTCCACGCGCTGTTCGAGCTGATGGTTGATGTTCTGCAATTCCTCGTTAGCCTTCTGCAATTCACGCGTCAGGCGCTGGTTCTCCATCTTCATCTCGTAACGCAGGAATGCCTCTTCCACATTGGCGCGCAACAGATCGTCATCCCAGGGTTTGGTGAAGAATTTATAGACCGCGCCGCGGTTGATCGCATCGGTCACCGAATTGAGCTCGGTGTAGCCGCTCAGAACGATGCGCACGGTATCGGGGAATTGCTCGCGCACCTTGCCGAGGAACTCGACCCCGGTCATGCCGGGCATGCGCTGGTCCGAGATGATCACGCCGACCTCGTTCTGCGACAGCAAGTCCAGCCCTTCGGTGCCGCTGTTGGCGCGCAGGATGCGATATCCATCGCGGCGCAGCAAACGCACCAGCGCGGAGGTGACGTTCTCCTCGTCGTCGACCAGCAGCAATGTACGTTCCATCATTCCTCCGGAAGAGAAGAAGGTCGGGCGTTCCTTTGCAACAACTCTGACATCGCGGCGGCCGGCACGGCGCGACTGAACAGGAATCCCTGCATCTCGTTGCAAGCCATGCTGCGCAGCTTGCCTTGCTGATCCTCGGTCTCCACCCCTTCCGCGATCACCCTCAGCCCGAGGCTGTGGCCCAGCGCGATGATCGCCGCGACGATAGCTTCGTCGTTCGTGTTGTTGGCCAGGTCACGCACGAAGGACTGGTCGATCTTGAGGCTGCTGATCGGAAAACGCTTCAGATAGCTCAGGCTCGAATAGCCGGTGCCGAAATCGTCGATGGAGAACTGGATGCCCGCATCGTGCAGTTTCTGCAGGGTCTCTATGGTTCCCTGCACGTTGTCCATCAGCATGCTTTCGGTGAGTTCCAGCTCGATCATCTTCAGTGCCGGATCCAGACCGTACTCCTTCAGGATGCCCAGCACCATGCCGACGAAATCAGGCTGCTTCAACTGCATCACCGACAGATTGACCGCGATGCAGATACCGGTGAAACCGGCGGAACGCCACTCGCGCGCCTGCCTGCATGCCTCGCGCAAGGCCCACTCCCCCACCGGCAGGATCAGGCTGGTCTCTTCCAGCAAGGGGATGAATTCGCCGGGCGCGACCAGGCCGCGTTCGGGACTCTGCCAGCGCAGCAATGCCTCCATGCCGACGATCCTGCCGTCGCCCATGTCGACCTTGGGTTGATAGTGGAGCACGAATTCGTTCTGCGCCAGCGCGCGGCGCAACTCGCTTTCCAGTTTCAGTTGCTGCCAGGCGCTGGCATTCATCTGCCCCGCGTAATACAGGAAATGATGGCGGCCGTCGTTCTTGGCGTGGTACATCGCCGCGTCGGCGTTGTTGAGCAGGGTCGCAGTATTCAACCCGTCGACCGGATAGACACTGATCCCCATGCTAAGGGTGATGAAGAACTCGTTGCCCTCGACCACGAAGGGCTCCTGCGTGAACGCATCGAGGATCTTCTGCGCCACCTCGCCCGCGTAGCGCGAGGCCTGCACACCGGTCAGCACGATGCCGAACTTGTCGCCGGCGATGCGCGCGATGGTGTCGCTGGCCCGCATCAGTCCGACCAGTCTTTCGGCCGCCATCTTCAGCACCTCGTCGCCGATGTGGAAACCGAAGGAATCGTTGACCTGCTTGAAGTGATCCATATCGATCATCAGGATCGCCGCCATATGGTTGTCGCGATGCGCGCGGGTCAGCTCCTGATCAAGGCGGTCGAGGAACAGCAGGCGGTTGGGCAGGTTGGTCAGGTGGTCGTGATGGACGGCATGGTCGATCTGGCTGTCCTTGTGCTCCATCGCGGCAGCCAGTTCGATGTTGAGCTGGGCCAGCAGTTCGTTGGCGGACTGGATCTGCTGCAGCAGGCTGGCTCTCTGTTGCGCCAGATCATAGCGCCCGAACGCCTCCATCACATCGCCGCGCAAGGTGTCGTTGTCCCACGGTTTGGTCAGGAACTTGTAGATGGCGCCGCGATTGATGGCTTCCTTCACGGTATCGAGGTCGGCATAGCCGGTCAGCACCATGCGTATCGTCTGCGGGTAAAGGGCTTTGACCTCGGTGAGGAACTCGATCCCGGTCATTCCGGGCATGCGCTGGTCGGAGACGACGACACCGACCACGTGCTGCGCCAGTATCTCCAGGCCTTCCCTGCCGCTGGTGGCATGCAAAATCGTGTAGCCGTCACCCCTGAGCAGGCGTTCCAGGGCTGCGCCGACATCCTTCTCGTCATCAACCAGCAACAGGGTGCGTTCCATCGAGGTCCCATCCGTTTGTGTGGTAGTGCACTGTAGCACGTGCACCGACTTAACGGCACCAACAGGAATCGGCTGGCTACAAGCCGCTCAGCACCTTGATATGCGCCATCGCGCTGCGCCCCAGCGCGTGCAGCTCGTAGCCCCCTTCCAGCATCGAGACGATGCGGCGCTGGCTATGCTTGTACGCGACTTCTTTGAGTTGCTCGGTGACCCAACTGTAATCGCCGTCGACCAGCCGGATCATCGACATGTCGTCATCGCGGTGCGCGTCGAACCCGGCGGAGATCAGCAGCAGTTCCGGCTTGAACCTTTCCAGCGCCGGCAACCATTGCTCGACCACCGCCTCGCGGAACTTCTCACTGCCGTCGCCTGCTTTCATCGGCACGTTGATGATGTGGTCGTTGCCACTGTCGGCCCCACCGAAGGGGTAGAACGGGTGCTGGAAAGTCGAGCACAGCATCACGCGCGGGTCGTCGTGGAAGACATGCTCGGTGCCGTTGCCGTGATGCACGTCGAAATCGGCGATCGCCACCCGGCTCAGTCCGTGCACCGCCAGTGCATGCCTTGCCGCCACGGCGATGTTGTTGAAGATACAGAATCCGCCGGCCTTTGCCCTTTCGGCATGGTGTCCGGGCGGACGGACGTTGCAGAAGGCGCTCTCGACCTTTTGTCCCATCACCAGATCCACCGCCAGCACAGCGGCACCCGCCGCACGCAGCGCGGCCGGATAAGTGAACGGATTCATCGTGGTATCGCCGTCGAGTTCGATCGAGCCTTGCTGTGGTGCCGCGGCCTCGATGGAATCGATATAGGCAGCGTCGTGCACCCGCAACAGCTGTTCGCGGGTCACTTCGGGCGCATCGTGATGCTGCAGGTAGCCGAACAGGCCCGACGCGATGAGCTGATCCTCGATCGCATGGATGCGCGCGGGACATTCCGGATGGTGCGGGCCCATGTCGTGCTTAAGACAGAGCGGATGAGTAATGTATGCGGTCTGCATGGCATATGAATGTAATGCGACGGTGCTATCATACCCAACGAATCCACAACTGAAAGCAAAAAATCATGGGCAAGCACTATCTTAATCCGTTGTTTGCACCCAAATCGGTCGCCGTGTTCGGTGCCAGCGACCGTCCCGACTCGGTCGGCCAGATCGTCTTTCAGAACATGCTGCAGGGCGGTTTCAAGGGCGAACTCTATCCCATCAACGCCAAGAACAAGGAAGTCCAGGGCCAGCGCGCCTATGCCACCATCGCCGAGATAGGCCAGCCGGTCGAACTGGTGGTCATCGCCACTCCGCCCAAGACCGTTCCCGGCATCATCGAAGAATGCGGGCTGCACGGCGTCAAGGCTGCCGTCATCATCACCGCCGGTTTCGGCGAGATCGGCGCGGAAGGCGCCGCGCTGGAACGCCAGCTGCTCGAGAACGCCCGCCGCTACAACATCCGACTGATCGGTCCCAACTGTCTCGGCCTCATGCGCCCCTCCATCGGACTCAACGCCACCTTCAACAAAGGTGCCGCCGATGTCGGCAACATCGCCCTCGTCTCGCAGTCGGGTGCGCTGTGCACTGCCATCCTCGACTGGGCGACACGCAACGATGTCGGCTTTTCCAGCGTGGTATCCATGGGTTCTTCCACCGACGTCGATTTCGGCGAGATCCTCGACTACCTCGTCTCCGACTCCAATACCCACAGCATCCTCATGTATATCGAGGGCATCCGCAACGCGCGCAGTTTCATGAGCGCACTGCGCGCCGCCGCGCGCATCAAGCCGGTGATCCTGGTCAAGGTCGGCCGCCATCCCGCCGGCTCCAAGGCCGCGATGTCGCACACCGCCTCCTTGGTCGGCGCCGACGACGTGTTCGATGCCGCCTTCAGCCGCGTCGGCGTGGTGCGCGTGCAGACCGTCACGCAACTGTTCACCGCCGCGCGCGCACTGTCGTTCGGTTTCCATCCGGTCGGCAACCGTCTCGCCATCGTCACCAACGGCGGGGGTCCCGGCGTGATGGCGGCCGATCGCGCTTCCGATCTCGGTCTGGTCATGGCCACGCTGTCCGACAGCACGGTCGAACACCTCAACCAGTACCTGCCGCCCAACTGGCCGCACTGCAACCCGGTCGACGTCATCGGCGACGCGCAGGCGGACCGTTATCTCCACGCCGTCAAAGCCTGTCTGGACGACGAGAATGTCGACGGCGTACTCGCGATCCTCACCCCTCAGGCGATGACCAAGCCGCTGGAATCGGCGCAGGTGATCATCGACCTCGCCAAGAGCAACCAGAGCAGCCGCAGCAAACCGCTGCTGACATGCTGGATGGGCGAGACCCAGGTCGCCACCTCGCGCGACGCCTTCACCAAGGCGCACCTGCCGCACTTCCGCACGCCGGAACCCGCGGTCGAAGTGTTCTCGCACCTGTACGCCTACCACCGCAGCCAGAAACTGCTGATGCAGATGCCCGGCCCGCTGTCGCTGCACCATGTCCAGCCGGACGTGGAGAGCGCGCGCATGATCATCGAGGGCGCGATGCAGGAACACCGCAAGGTGCTCACCGAGATGGAATCCAAGGCGCTGCTATCGGCGTTCAACATCCCGGTCGCGCGCACCATGGTCGCGCACTCGCCCAACGAAGCGCTGCTCATCGCGCAGCAGCTCGGCTTCCCGGTGGCGATGAAGATCAACTCTCCAGACATCACGCACAAGACCGATGCCGGCGGCGTCGTGCTCAACCTCAACAACGCCCACGAGGTTCGCGCCGCCTACCAGCACATCATCGACAGCGTCCACCACAACCGCCCCAATGCCAAGATGGACGGCATCTCCATCGAGCCGATGATCGTCAAACCGAACGGCCGCGAGCTGATGATCGGCGTCACCACCGACCCGGTGTTCGGCCCGGTGATCACCTTCGGCGCGGGCGGCACCGCCGTCGAGATCATGGGTGACCGCGCCGTGGCACTGCCGCCGCTGAACCACTTCCTGGTCAAGGACCTGATCGAAGGCACGCACATCTCGCACATGCTGGGCCACTTCCGCAACATGCTGCCGGCCAACATGGAAGCGCTCGAAGACGTGCTGCTGCGCGTCTCCGAGATGGTGTGCGAACTGCCGCTGCTCAAGGAGATGGACATCAACCCGCTCATCCTCGACGAGAACGGCGCGCTCGCTGCCGATGCGCGCGTGGTGGTGGAATACCGCCAGCCCAGCGCCGACCGTTATGCGCACATGGCCATCTATCCCTACCCCACCCACCTCGTCAGCGAATGGCAACTGGCCGACGGCACCGACATCACCATCCGACCCATCCGCCCCGAAGATGCCGTGCTGGTGAAGAAATTCGTGCACGACCTGTCCGACGAATCGAAGTACTTCCGCTTCATGAACAGCGTGCAGGAATTGACCGAAGACATGCTGGCGAGACTCACCCAGATCGACTACAGCCGCGAGATGGCGCTGGTCGCCGTGCATCAGGCGGAAGGCGTCGAGGTCGAGCTGGGCGTCGCGCGTTTCGCCATCAACCCCGACGGCGACACCTGCGAGTTCGCGCTGGTGATCGCCGACAACGTCGCCGGCAAGGGACTGGGACAGAAACTCATGGTCTCGCTGATGGAAGCCGCGCGCTCGAAGGGACTGTCGGTCATCGAGGGCGAAGTGCTCAACAACAACCATCGCATGCTCAAACTGATGGGCCGCCTTGGCTTCGCCAGCAAGACCAGCGAGGACGATCCGGCGGTGATGAAGGTCAGCAAGGTGCTGTAAGAGCAGCCACGGCGCGAAGCGGATATAAAGCCCGCCGGATGCTGTGGCTATGTCGGCAAAGTAACACTGCCTGACGCGCAACTGGTTATACAATAGCGTCAGACCAGAAAACGGCGCCGTTACTCCATGTCCGAATCACTCCACGCACCGACCCGAACCGCGAACGACAGCTTCGCCGGCAAGCGTATCCCGCTGCGCCGGCGACTCACTCTGAGCCCCAAGGAGATCCGGGTCTATCTGACCATCGTGCTGCTGATCTGCGGTCTCATGCTGGCCGCGTCGTATGGCGAACGCCTGAACGACGAGCATTTCATCGCCACCAGCCGCGCGGATGCGGAAAACCAACTGGGCGATATCCGCAGCCGTCTCGAAACCAATCTGCGCGGTGACGTCCAACTGGTGAAGGGGCTGGTCAGCTTCATCGCATCGCGCCCGCAAATATCCCAGAACGAATTCTCGCGCGCCGCAAAACCCCTGTTCGACGGTGGTTCCAACCTGCGCAACATCGGCGCCGCACCCGACATGGTGATACGCATGATGTATCCCCTGGCCGGAAACGAAAAGGCGATCGGACTCGATTTCAGAAAGACGCCAAACCAGTTCGAGACCGCGAATCAGGCGCGCACCACCGGCCAGCTGATACTGGCCGGACCGCTGCCGTTGGTCCAGGGCGGCAAAGGCATCATCGCCCGCATCCCCGTGTTCATCGAGGATGCGCAGGGGAACAAACGATTCTGGGGCCTGATCTCCGCCGTGATCGATGCCGACCGCCTGTTCCGCAACAGCGGGCTCAGTGATGCGGATATGCCGATCGAGATCGCCATTCGCGGCAAGGACGGCAAGGGCAGTCAGGGCGACGTGTTTTTCGGTCGGCCGGAACTGTTCCAGGCTTCTCCTGTAGTTGCTGACATCGCACTGCCCAACGGCTCCTGGCAGATCGCCGCCGTCCCGCACGGCGGCTGGCCTGTCCGTGCGGACAACACAGGACTGTTGCGGCTGACATTCCTTACGATCGGATTCCTGATCCTTCTCCCCTTCCTTGCCTTCGCCAGATCGCTGCGCGCGTTGGTGCATGCGCAAACAAAGATCGAATCGGAACAGGGCCGGCTTCTCGCCACGCTGGAGAACACACCCAATGTAGCCGTGCAATGGTATGACCGCGCCGGGCGTGTCATCTACTGGAATCCGGCCTCCGAGAAGACATTTGGCTGGTCATCTGTCGAAGCCCTCGGCAAGACCCTCGATCAGCTCATCCACACGCGAGAACAGGCACAGCACTTTGCCGACACGCTTGCGCTGGTCGCCGAAACCGGTGCCCCGCAGCATCTGTCCGATTCGCAGGTCACACACCGCAACGGTTCGCCGCGCATCATCAACTCGACACTCTTCTCCATCCCCGGCGAAGCCGAGCCCATCTTCGTCTGCATGGATGTCGACGAGACCGAACGCAAGCAGACCGAACAGGCGCTCAAGCAAAGCAAGGATCAGCTTTCCGCCATCCTGAATGCGACCACCGAAAGCGTGTTCCAGGTGGATGCGGACGGCACCATCCTCGCCATCAACGAGATCGGCGCCCAGCGTGTCAAGAAAAGACCGCAGGACATGATCGGCAGGAACGCCTTCGATTACTTCCCGCCGGAAGTGGCCGAGGTCCGCAAGAGGCAACTGGCGGAAGTGTTGCGCACCGGCAAAGAGATACACGCGGAAGATTCGCGCAACGATCTCTATTTCGCGCTCAACTATTACCCGGTCCCCGGCAGCGACGGCAAACCCGCATCGGTGGTCGTGTATGCGACGGACATCACCGAGCGCCATCTCGACCGCATGCGCATGGAGCATCTGCTGGCCGAGCAGAAGGCCATACTCGAGAACGACCTGATCGGCATCGTGACCGTGAAGGATCGCACCATCATCTGGGCCAACCCGGCCTTCGAGAAGATGCTCGGCTATGCCGCTGGCGAACTCGTCGGCAAGTCGACCAGGCTGACCTATCCCAGCGAGGAAGCCTATCTGGCACTCGGTGCCGCCGCCTATCCCGTCCTGGCAGCCGGAAAGATATTCCGCTCGCAGATCGAGCATGTACGCAAGGACGGCGGCCACATCTGGATGGATATCAGCGGCGCGACACTGGACCGCGAGACCGGAGAGTCGCTGTGGGCTTTCATCGACATCACCGAACGCAAGCACGCCGAATTCGCATTGCAGGAACAGAAGAACTTCCTCACCACCATCCTCGAGAACGAGCCGGAATGCGTCAAGGTGATCGGCGCCGACGGCAAACTGTTGCAGATGAATGCGGCCGGCCTGCAGATGCTGGAGACGCACAGTATCGAGGAAGTGAACGACCGCGGCCTGATAGATTTTGTGATGCCGGAGCATCGCATCCCGTTCAAGAACCTGTCCTATCGCGTTTTTAGGGGCGAGACCGGCGTGCTGGAGTTCGAGGTGCAGGGCAAGCAAGGCACGCGGCGCTGGCTGGAGACCCATGCCGCGCCGTTGCGCGATGCCGCGGGCAAGATATCCCACCTGCTCGGCGTCACCCGCGACGTCACCCGCCGGCGCGAGGCGGAACAGCGGCTGGCGCTGGCGCTGAAAGGGTCTGACCTTGCCATGACCGATTGGCATATCCCGAGCGACACCGTGTTCTTCGGCGAAGGCTGGACCAGGCTGCTGGGCTACCAGGCATATGAACTATCCCCGCGCTCCGCGACCATGGCCGGATTGATACGCCCCGAGGATGTCGAGACGGCACGCAACGCGATGATCAGGCATCTCAAGGGCGAGACACCCTACATCGAGACCGAACTGCGCATGCAGCACAAGGACGGACACTGGGTCTGGATACTGGCACGCGGCATGGCGGTCGAGCGAGACGCCGACGGTCGCGCGGTGCGCGTGGCAGGCACCGCCATGGACATCAGCGGCCGCAAGCAGGCGGAGTCGGAGATCGAACGCCTCTCGCAATGGAACGAGCTGCTGCTCAATTCCGCCGGCGAGGGCATCTACGGTGTGGACCGCGAAGGACGCTGCACCTTCATCAACCCCGCCGCGCTGGCCATCCTCGGCTACAGCAAGGAAGAGATACTGGGCAAGAACCAGCACCTCGTCTTCCACCATCATCACAAGGACGGATCGCTCTACCCCGCGGAAGAATGCCCGATCTACCAGACCCTGCACGACGGGATACGGCGCGGTGTCGAAGACGCCTTCATCCGCAAGAACGGCGAGATATTCCCGGTACAGCTGACCGTCACGCCGATGCACGAGAACGGGCAGATCATCGGCGTCGAAGCCGTGTTCCAGGACATCGCGCAGCGCAAGGAGATGGAAGAGGAGCTGATCCGTCTGGCGACCACCGACCCGCTCACCAACGTGGCCAACCGGCGCCATTTCATCGAACAGATGGAGATGGAACTGGCGCACTTCATCCGCTTCAAGCAAGCGGCCGCCTTCCTGATGGTGGACATCGACCACTTCAAGAGTGTCAACGACACCTACGGCCATGCCACCGGCGACTTCGTGCTGCAGCATTTCACCGAACTGGCCAAACAGCGTCTACGCCGCGTCGACCTGCTTGGAAGACTGGGCGGCGAGGAATTCGGGATATTGCTGCCGGGAACAGACGCGGAAGGCGCGATGCTGTTCGCCGAACGTTTCCGCAACTACGTGGCCGATACACCCGCGCAGAGCGAGAATGGCGAGATCACGGTCACGATCAGTATCGGCATCGCGCTGTTCGGGACCGAGGATGCCGCTGCAGACAGCATCATGGCACGCGCCGACATGGCGCTATATCGGGCCAAGGCGGACGGACGGAATCGC
>Ga0209262_10000069_pt1 | contig 76308 bp, 72 predicted proteins | sample Lowcelwee11metaG_FD_187171 | JGI IMG/M metagenome (GOLD analysis project Ga0209262, IMG submission 187171) | Freshwater pond sediment microbial communities from the University of Edinburgh, under environmental carbon perturbations - Low... | ecosystem: Environmental > Aquatic > Freshwater >... | reverse complement strand
GGGAATTAATAGAAGGAGCAGGTTGTGAGCTAAAATATTTACCATCTTATTCGCCGGACCTAAACAAGATTGAAAACTGCTGGTCATGGATAAAAAGTAGGATTCGCAAACAAATAAGTCAGTTTAACTGCCTTCGGGATGCGATGGAGTATGTACTAGAACAAGCGTCCTAACCACCTTGGCGACTGCTATATTTGCCAAAAAGCACTTCAAATTATGGGTATTTCAGCAGATGAGTGGAGTATAGAACTTAAAAATAAAGAAAATAATTAGAAAAAAATTGAATCAAGATAGTGATCATACTTAAAATTGTAATAATTTTCTTATAGATCAAGAGATTGCTTTACTGATTCTTAAAGGAATGCGAGCGTCTCGCTCGCTATGTATTGGAGTGGGAGCGTCTCGCTCCCACTCCAAACTAAAAAATCTATCTAACGCACGATCGCCCGTAAATCATCCGTTGCCTTCTTCTGACTACCCGGCTGTAAAGCAGCCGATAAACGATTCAGAGCATTAATATAAGCCTGAGACGAAGCCACAATAATATCAGTATTAGCCGCATGACCAGAATACACCCGCCCCTCATGGCGTAAGCGAATCGTCACTTCCCCTAATGCGTCAATTCCTGCCGTCACCGACTGCACAGAAAATTCTATTAAATCATTTGGTACATTCACCACCCGATTAATCGCCCGATAAACTGCATCAACCGGACCCGTGCCAATTGCAGCATCCGTTAATTCTTCACCAGTGGGAGTAATTAAAGTTACTGTAGCCGTTGGTTTAGAACCACTACCACAGGAAACCTGCACTAACTCTAAACGATATAATTCTGGCGGTTGCTGAATTTCATCATTGACTATTGATTCCAAATCCCAATCAGTGATCTCTTTTTTCTTATCAGCCATTTCTTTGAATTTGACAAAGGCTTTATTCATGTCATCTTCTGAGAGACTGTGACCTAACTCTTTCAAGCGGGATTGAAAAGCATTCCGCCCAGAAAGTTTCCCTAATACTATTTGATTGTCAGTTAAACCAATAGATTGAGCATCCATAATCTCATAGGTGAGTTTATGTTTTAATACGCCATCCTGATGAATACCTGATTCATGGGCAAAGGCATTGGCTCCCACAATTGCTTTATTGGGTTGCACTAACATTCCTGTTAAATTGGAAACTAAACGGGATGTTTTATAAATTTGCCGGGTATCAATATTAGTTAAAGGTTCTTCTGAATCAACCGGACGACCAAAGAACGGATTAAAATATTGGCGACGCACATGGAGAGCCATCACTAATTCTTCTAAGGCAGCATTGCCAGCCCGCTCACCAATACCATTAATCGTACATTCTAATTGGCGTGCGCCATTTTTCACCGCTTCTAAAAAGTTAGCAACGGCTAAACCCAAATCATTATGACCATGCACAGAAATAATTGCTTGATCAATATTTTTCACATTTTCCTTAATACCTTTGATCAAGGCTCCATATTCTGAGGGAGTTGTATAACCTACTGTATCAGGAATATTGACAGTAGTAGCTCCGGCATTAATAGCAGCCTCTAATACTTGATATAAAAATTCAGGATCAGAGCGACCGGCATCCTCTGGGGAAAATTCAATGTCATCTACTAAAGATTTGGCATAACTGACCATTTCCGGTACGATCGCTAAAACTTCTGCGCGAGTTTTTTTCAACTTGTATTCTAAGTGAATATCAGAAGTTGCTAAAAATGTATGAATCCGATGTTTAGCTGCTGGTTTCACGGCTCTGGCAGCCGCTTCAATATCCTCTTTTCTGGCACGAGCTAAACCGCAAATAATCGGACCGTCGACAGTTCCCACATTTTGAGCAATTTTTTGTACTGCCTGAAAATCTCCCGGACTAGAATAGGGAAAACCAGCCTCAATCACATCTACCCCTAAACGGGCTAATTGCCGGGCAATAGTTAACTTTTCTTCGACATTTAAAGTGGCTCCTGGTGACTGTTCCCCATCCCTTAAAGTTGTATCAAAAATGATGATTCGATCTTGATTATTCATGGTTGATTATTAGTGAAAATTTAGTTGATGATCAGTGAAAATTATCTGGAAATTTAGGTGGGCGATCGCCCGGCAGATGATCATAACGATAAGCAAAAACTATCCAGTTAAATATCATCTATATTCATTGACTGAATTTATTTACTGATCGCCACACAGTCGGCCTGACCGTGCATTGACTAAAGGTAACAGGCTATTAGCCTGCACGGTAAATAGATAGATAGAAATTATTGACAACATAACAAGGGCGTTTAACATATTGATTATTTTGTCTGCTGGGTAATTTTCTTTAACCGTAAATTTAGTTATAACCGTCTGCAATATTCTAAATATTCTAAATATTCTGAACTTAATATCTGAACCTAATATAATTAATCTTAGCTATTCTGAGATTTGTCATTAATCATTTGGCGGGAAAAATAAAGATTGCTCTCAGTATTCCACCTTTTCAATATGCTCCCGAATCTCATTCAAATCAATATATAAATCCGTCGCATTCCTCAGTTCCCTAGCAATCATACCTTCCGTTGATACGACAGTAATATGAGTATTTTTAGAACGCAATAATTCAATTGCCCGCTCAAAATCCCCATCGCCACTGAACAATACCACCATGTCATATTGATCAACCGTATTAAACATATCAACGACAATTTCAATATCTAAATTAGCTTTTTGGGAATAACGACCGGAAGCATCATCATAATATTCTTTTAAAATCTTAGTACGTACAGTATAACCTAAACTAATCAGAGCGTCACGAAAACCCCGTTGATCTTGCGGATCCTTCAAACCCGTGTACCAAAAAGCATTGACTAACCGAATATGGGGTTGACAATTTTTAAAATATTCTAATACTCGGCGGGGATCGAAAAACCAACCATTTTTCTGTTGTGCATAAAACATATTATTGCCGTCCACAAAAATTGATAGACGGTTCATAGAACAAACCATATAACTTTAGGCCTAATAATTTTAGTAAAATAATAAAATACATTTAATTTTGACCAAATAATGAGTATTAGCTGATCAGATAATTAGATAATAATAACATAAAGGGACTAGGAAAACGCTATATTCCTAGACGAGCATAGACATCTATCTCAACAATCAACTGTTAGCAGAACTGCCTGATAGATGTGCATGACTTGTGATCAAAAGTTTTATAAAAAAATGACAAGCAATCACTAAAATATATACGGTATAAATAAAAATACTGTGATTAATATTATATATTTGATGTCAATCTACTGTGATCAGTAAGTAATGTTTTTGTTAGCCTAATCATTCAGTCTAATCATTAAGTGTGATTAGAGAAAACTTAAATAATAACTATTATTAATTATTAAGAATCATACCAAATTGATTAAATGATTTTTAGTTTTACTAAGTTTCCCTGAGCAACTAACAAAAATATACTCCTTATATTTCAGGTAATAGATTTTTCCTATTTTACCTAAGTTGCACCTATGCCTTCTTACTTTCAATGGCCCAGCGAGCCAATTCAGTCCGATTATGCAGACCAGTCTTGCCCAACATATTACTGACATGACTTTCCACCGTTCTTTGACTAACTTCCATAATAGTAGCAATATCACGGTTGGCCAAACCTTGAGCGACTAATTGCACTACGCGCAATTCCGTCGGTGTTAATTCCACCTCCCGGCGTGGTCGAATTTTCGGCTTACCTTCTGTGCCGTTATGTCTTAATAACCTAGATGCTTGTTTCAGAGAAGACTCTACCTGGGCGACTAATTCTTCTGGCTCAAAAGGCTTAACTATATAGACATCTGCTCCAGTATTTAAACCCTTTACCCGATCTTGGGTTTGGCCTTTGGCTGAAAGAAAGAGAACTGGTATCCAACTTAAGTCAGTAGTTTCTCGGATTTGTTGTACTAAGGTATAACCATCCATTTCTGGCATCATCACATCACAAATAATTAGATCAGGAATCTCATTTTCTAATATTTCTAATGCTTGTCGCCCATTTTCTGCCGTTACTACGTCATAGCCTCGAAATTCTAAATAATCTTTCACCAATAGGATGAGATTAGGATCATCATCGACCAACATTAGACGTTTTTGATCGGTTTCACTCATTGCTGTTATACCTAATAAAAAATTTCATATTTGTCTGCTGGTAAATTTGAGGATTACCCTTTTTTCCTGATAAATTTTGTTAGTTATAAATAAATTTAATTGCACGATATATAGCAATTTTATGTGAGTTGTCATCTTTTTCAAATACAACTTTTATTGTGGATGCAAATCCCCAAATAGCTTGCTTTACAACCTATTACATATCGCTGTAACACTTAATAATAATTAAATTAATAATTATTTTAACCGAGTAAAATATTTTATTTTGCTAAAAAACTAAGTAGTTAAAACTTAATTTCTTTAACACAAAATAGCAAGGAATAAAATCTTGTTTCCATGGATAAGTTAATTGAATTAACTGGTCAAGAGAGAATAATAGAGTCTATGATTTCTCTATCTAATCTATCTATATGAATAGATTTCGTCTATAAACCGGACAATTTAGACTATTGTGACAAGTAAATAGTTGAGATTAGGAATAATCGACATAATATTTAGATTAATTTTGTTATCTTGACAGAAACAAATAATTTAGTATAAATAATAGGTTGTCAGTCCCTTCAGTATATTTTCAGTATAGTTCTCAGTATATGAGACCTTCTACCTAATCAGTATATAAACTGATCAATTATTTGATCAACCGATAGAACTTACTAAATAAATAACAGGTGTACTCATTTACTTAATTAAGTTTGGACTGATGAAAGGCATATTCCTCGACGATTTGCCCCCCAATAATATGCTCTTGAATAATTCTTTCAATCACTGGTACAGTGGCGGAGTGATACCAAATCCCTTCAGGATAAATTAACATAATCGGCCCCTGCTTACAGACCCGTAAACAATTGGCTTTGGTTCTGAATACACAACCAGCTAATGGCCCATTGACCTGATCTAATCGTAGTTCGCTTAAACGTTTTTTCAAATAGTCCCAAGATTGCAGACTAGTTTCCTTATCGCAACAGAGGGGCTTAGTTTGATCAGCACACAGTAATATATGTTGGCGAATTTGGTCCAATCCTAATTTATTTACGCATTCTTGCAAAGAATTTAGACAATTTTCCGGTGGGTCAAACATAATTATTTAGTAAATAGTCATTAATTATTAGTCATAAGTCTGTAATTTATCCCTTCAGCAACCGTGTAATAAGGATTTTTGAGAATATTTAGTCCCTCCTCTTTAGTTCGGGAACCCGTACAGATCAAATCCTTGCTATAAATAGCGGTTTTCTATTAAATTAGCACTCAGTAACCGAGAGTGCTAATCTCAAATAAGAGACCACGCACAGGCCAAAAATATTTTATTGTATTGAGGCCATAGTTTTTCACATTAAATCAAAAATTATTTTTAGGAGATTGAATTAATGGCAACTTTGAGTTTAAGTGTTTCCACAGTTAAGCCTTTGGCTGATCGAGTATTTATCAAAGTAAGTGCATCAGAAGAAAAAACCCCTGGTGGAATTTTATTACCTGACAACGCCAAAGAAAAGCCCCAAGTGGGAGAAATTGTGGCAGTTGGTCCTGGTAAACGCAATGATGATGGTTCTCGCTCTGAGTTAGAAGTGAAAATTGGTGATCAAGTGCTTTATTCCAAATATGCTGGTACTGACATCAAATTAAATGGCGAAGAATTCATCTTATTAGCTGAAAAAGATATTTTGGCTGTAGTTGGCTAAGTTTTAGCTAAAACAGTTGCTTTGATTGATGGTAATTTTGCCAAACTAGCAGAATAATCAAGGCAAACTGTACATCTTCAGAGCTATTAGTTAGCGAAAAAATTGACAAGTATGGCTTTTTCCCCAAATAGCTGGGAATTTGCAATATTGATCATCAATGTCAATTAACGTCTCATCAATCAAACAAATCAATCAAAAAATTTAGAGGAAAACACACATGGCAAAACGCATAATTTATAACGAAAACGCTCGTCGTGCCTTAGAAAGAGGTATGGATATTCTGGCGGAAGCAGTAGCCGTAACTTTAGGCCCCAAAGGTCGTAACGTTGTATTAGAGAAAAAATTTGGCGCACCTCAAATCGTTAATGACGGTGTTACTATCGCTAAAGAAATCGAATTAGAAGATCACGTCGAAAATACTGGTGTAGCTCTAATTCGCCAAGCCGCTTCTAAAACCAATGATGCCGCTGGTGATGGTACAACTACCGCTACCGTATTAGCTCATGCCATGGTGAAAGAAGGTTTACGTAACGTGGCTGCTGGTGCTAATCCGATTGCTTTAAAACGGGGTATTGATAAAGCTACTACTTTCTTAGTAGAAAAAATTGCTGAACACGCCCGGCAAGTTGAAGATTCCAAAGCGATCGCCCAGGTAGCTTCTATTTCGGCTGGTAACGACGAAGAAGTCGGTCAAATGATTGCCCAAGCCATGGATAAAGTCGGTAAAGAAGGGGTAATTTCCTTAGAAGAAGGTAAGTCTATGACTACCGAATTAGAAATTACCGAAGGTATGCGTTTTGATAAGGGTTATATTTCTCCCTATTTCGCTACTGATATGGAAAGAATGGAAGCTATCTTAGATGAGCCTTTTATTCTGATCACCGACAAGAAAATTGCTTTAGTGCAAGACTTAGTACCTATTTTAGAGCAGGTAGCTAGAGCCGGTCGTCCTCTCTTAATCTTAGCTGAGGATATTGAGAAAGAAGCTCTGGCAACCTTAGTTGTTAACCGTTTACGTGGTGTATTAAATGTCGCTGCTGTGAAAGCTCCTGGTTTTGGCGATCGCCGTAAAGCTATGTTAGAAGACATTGCCGTATTAACTGGTGGTCAAGTAATCACTGAAGATGCTGGCTTAAAATTAGATACCACAAAATTAGAAATGTTAGGTAAAGCTCGTCGCATTACTATTAACAAAGACACCACTACTATTGTGGCTGAAGGTAACGAGAAAGCGGTGAAAGCTCGTTGTGAACAAATCCGTCGGCAAATTGAAGAAACTGATTCTTCCTACGACAAAGAAAAATTACAAGAACGTCTGGCTAAATTAGCCGGTGGTGTAGCCGTGATCAAAGTTGGGGCTGCTACCGAAACCGAAATGAAGGATCGGAAACTACGTTTAGAAGATGCGATCAACGCAACTAAAGCTGCTGTAGAAGAAGGTATTGTGCCTGGTGGTGGTACAACTCTTGCTCACTTAGCACCTCAATTAGAAACTTGGGCTAACAGCAATTTAACTAACGAAGAGTTAACTGGTGCTTTAATAGTATCCCGTGCTTTAATGGCTCCTTTAAAACGGATTGCCGAAAACGCTGGTCAAAATGGTGCTGTGATTGCCGAGCGAGTGAAGGAAAAAGAATTTAACGTTGGTTATAACGCCTCCACTAATGAGTTTGTTGACTTGTTTGATGCTGGTATTGTTGACCCCGCTAAAGTTACCCGTTCTGCAACTCAAAATGCTGCTTCTATCGCTGGCATGGTATTAACTACCGAGTGTATTGTAGTTGACAAACCAGAACCCAAGGATAATTCTCCTGCCGGTGCTGGTGCTGGTATGGGCGGCGACTTCGATTATTAATCCTTGAGTTGATTATTGAAAAACTAGGGCGAGAATATTCTCACCTAGTAAAATTAACCACAAACAAAAAAGTAGGGGTAATCCATGAATTACCCCTACTTTTTTAATATTGAATTTTTAATATTGAATTAAGTACGACGCACCTCGGTAATTTGGTCCGCCACCTCTAAAATAGCCGGTGGCATATCAGGACCAGTCAGGACTAAATCAAGATGACGGGGACGTTTTTTAATTAACTCCAATACATCATTCAGAACAATTAAACCCGTATTAATTGCCAAACTCAATTCGTCCAGGACAATAAGAGAATAATTCCCCTCTAATACAACCGACTGAGTATGATGCCATAATTCTTCCACAGCCTTTTTTTTCCGTTTATCAATAGATAATTGGGACTCATCAGTCTCCAATAATGTATTAGCCACTGTGGGTATTGCCCCCGGCAAATCACAGCGAATCCAGTCCAAATGCTGACCTAACTTGACGGGCTGTTCATGTCCCTGATTAATCCCCCCTTTAAAAAACTGTACGATCAATACTGGGGTTCCCTGTCCTGCTATCCGCAGGGCCTGTGCCATAACATTAGTAAAAAATTTGCGATCGCTACTGGTAAAGACCTGTACCAATCCTTCTACTATATAACTACTATTCTCGGCAGACGGGGAAAATTTACGAGCTTCTAATTGTGCAACCATAAGACAATCTCATTTATTCATCACGTTAAAGCAAATTTAATTTTGCTATATATATTAGTAATTTATAACAAGATATGGTGTTAATTGCGAATCTTTATATTATCTATACACTATATATGTCAAAAGTCAGTGGGTCATCAGTCAATATTAAAGAAATGGGACAGTAAAACTCAATCTGGGTCAGAAAATGGGCAATTTTTAGTTTGAATTTTGGGTGAAATCCTGAGTTAGATTAGTTAAATCAGATGACACAGTTAATTAGACTAAAATGACAGATCAATTAGGGAGGGTAAGGATTTATTGTGAGGTTAACTATTTTAGGTGGACCAGGAGCTGGTAAGAGTGTGCAAGCCCAATTATTTGGGGAACGTCAGGGCATTCCCTTATTAGCGATTGGGGAAGTATTACGACAGGAAGTAACCCAAGCAACGCCCTTGGGGCAATTAGCCCAATCTTATGTAGAAGCAGGGGAATTAGTCCCTGATGAAATCATGATTAAATTTGTCCGTAAAAGGCTATTGCAGGATGATGTTAGTCAAGGTTGGCTATTGGAAGGTTATCCCCGTACAGCCTTTCAAGCAGAGGAGTTAGATTTTTTACTGTCTGATTTGGGGCAGCATTTAGACTATGCCATTTATTTAAAAGTGGATGATCGGTTATTAATGGGTCGTAGTTTAGTGCGGTGTCGGGTTGATGATACCCCTGATGCTATTCAAAATAGAATAGAGGCTTTTAAAGAAAGGACTATACCTCTTTTGGAATATTACCAACACCGCCAAAATTTATTGGTGATTAATGGCGATCGCTCCATTGCCGAGATTAACCAAGATATTTGTCAAATACTTGAGAATCAGTCAATATCTCATATTGATATTTGATCAAATCCAGTCATCTTGCTCATTAGAGTTGCGTTGATATGCCAAACCATCTGCATGAATTTGTCTAGTTTTTGTAAATAGGGATTCTTCTTCTGGAAAACCCCATTTTTGCATAACATATTCTAAATCTTTTTGAATATCTCTGGCTCCTGGAAAACCCTGATAACGCATTTTTAAACGGGCTAATTCACACAAATTCAGATTGGTTGGTTCTGCCTTTGCCAGATCAGTAACTATGCGACGATCTTTAAAATATTGGGGGTGTTGTTGTTCTAATTTTTTTTCTGCCATATTGTAACCAGTGTATTTTAGGGATATTTTTCAGCAAGTTTTTTTCATCAGTGTAGCAGGGGTGATTGATATTTTATCTACAGCATGATTGCAATAATTGAAAGAGGATGACCATAATTATTGAGATCCATTCAGTTATAATAGGAAGCCATACAAAAATTATCCAATCATCATTTGTAAAAATTTATGAATAGTTGTATTTTAATGGGAAAAATTGCCCAAGAACCTCAATTACGATACACCTCTGATGCCCAAATACCTGTAACTGAAATATTATTAGAATTTTCTAATCCTGGTATGAATGAAAATACTCGTTTAGCCACGATTAAAGTGGTAGCCTGGCGGGATTTAGCCCAACAGGTTAGCGACAATTATCACCAAGGTGATCAGGTAATTATTGAAGGTCGCTTAGGGATGAATACCATGGACCGACCAGAAGGCTTTAAGGAAAAACGGGCTGAGTTAACAGCTTTCAGAGTTTATGGTATTGGTAGCGCTACCCTCACCGAGACTAGTATCAGTCAAACCGCTAAACCAACCAATCTACCTACTAACCTAGCAGCTAGTCCTAATAATGTAGTTTCCCTGGAATCCCGCAGATCAGCTACTCCCATCAGTGAGCCTGTGAATATGCAGGGTAATGATGACGACCCAATTCCTTTCTAATTAAAAAATAAGTAGTTATTTGATCTATGTTAATACACCTATTCCCTGTGATCCCCCAAACCCCTTATTAAGGGGGCTTTGATTAATTCTTTTCTTTTTCCCCCTTTTTTAAGGGGGGTTAGGGGAGATCGTGTCAATCATTCAGCATTGGTATATCACTAGGATCAATACTGATTAAATTCACCTGAAATACCTGAGCAAAAGCCTGGGCGACAATTGAGCGAACCTCTGTCATATTCACATTAGGGATAAATTCCGCCAAACTACCCACCGATTTATCTGAAATACCACAGGGAATAATGGCATGAAATGCTTGTAAATCAGGACAAACATTGAAAGAAAATCCGTGCATGGTAATCCATTTACTCACTTTAATACCGATTGCCCCTAATTTTTTGTCATTAGCCCAGACTCCTGTCAATCCGGCATAGCGATCGCCCTGAATATTATAAAAAGCCAAAGTTTCTATCAAAACAGTTTCTAATTGGCGTAAATACCAATGCAAATCGGTCTGATGACGACGCAAATTGAGAATTGGATAGCCAACTAACTGGCCAGGGCCATGATAAGTCACTTCGCCACCCCGTTCTATTCTGTGCAATTCATAATCAGAATTATTTGGATCAAATTTTAGATTATCTAAGGTCGCCCCCTGGCCCAAAGTATAAACGGCGGGATGTTCCAAGAGAATTAGTAAATCGGGTAAATCCTGATTTACACAACGTGCCTCTAAGAGCGATCGCTGCCAGGACCAGGCCTCTTGGTAGGGGACCAAACCACAATTAATTAAGAAACAATTATTCATAAAAACTGTTTAATTAGAGACAATAGACTTTGAGAGTTTTACTTTTGCCCGAAAAAAGCCAAAAAAACAATAAAAAGTATTAACTATTGTCAAAGAGGTAAAGAAATTGTTATAAAAGTAAGTTTGGCATGATACAAAATGCTAGTGTAAAAATAAGCCGAAATATTAGTGGAGGGAATAGCTTATGAAGCTAGTGATCCAGGGGAAAAACATAGAGATAACTGATGCTATTCGTGAATATGTGTCACAGAAGGTAGAAAAGGCAGTTAATCATTTTCAGCAGTTAACCACTGAGGTAGATGTTAACCTATCAGTGGCCCGTAATCCTCGGATAAATCCTAAACAAACCGCAGAAGTGACTATATATGCTAATGGGACCGTTATTCGTGCTCAAGAAAGTAGTGATAATCTCTATGCTAGTGTTGATTTAGTGGCCGATAAAATTTCTCGTCAATTACGTAAGTATAAAGAAAAACGGCAAGACCAGTACCAGGCTCCCGGTAAGGTGGCTGATGTGGCTGATGTGCCGATAGTCGACGATTTAATTGGCGATCGCACACCTGAATTGCCAGAGGAGGTAGTGAGAACTAAATATTTTGCTATGCCACCGATGACGATTGATGATGCCCTGGAACAGTTACAGTTAATTGACCATGATTTTTATATGTTCCGTAATGCGGAATCAGGAGATATAAACGTTATTTATAAACGTGGTCATCATTCCGGTTATGGGTTAATCCAGCCCCGTAATGGTAACTAATACAGTATCAATTTAATTTATTGTTCTGTGATTTTTTCCTAAAATCCAATATAAAAAAGGCTTGGCAAAAATTTGTCAAGCCTCAATTTTTGAGATAGCTATTTTTCTGAGAAATATTATTAGATAAATTGCTTAAGCCAATGTTTTCAATACTTTCATCGCTTCTTCTACATGAGCATCAAAATCTAACATTGAGTCATAAACCAAACGGACAATCCCCTCCTTATCAATCACATAGGTGACTCGCCCTGGCAAGACAAATAGGGTAGATGGCACGCCATATAGTTTTCTCACGGCGTTATCCTGATCACTCAAGAGAGTAAAAGGCAAATTATATTTAGTGGCAAATTGTTGATGAGAACTAGGAGAATCGCCACTAATCCCTAGAATTTCTGAGGAGAGACCTTGAAAATCTAAGTATTTATCCCGAAAAGCACAGGCTTCTTTCGTACATCCCGGCGTATCATCCTTCGGATAAAAATATAAAACCACATTTCTGGTTCCCCGAAAATTAGATAATTTTACCTGGGAACCATTTTGGGTATTTAAAGAAAAATCTGGTGCGACATCACCGCTTTTAATGGCCATATTTAATTTGGTTAATTTTTTTCACGATTATTCAGAAAACTTAACAAAGATTTCACAATTGTCAAGGTGACATTCCCAAAGTATTTGTGCCACAATATATTTAGTATAGCTTTCAATATTTACATTAGGGTGCAACTTGATGGATTAACAGGTCAAATACTTTTGCGGGAGGGTGGTGTTATGTTTGCTTTTAGATTTTACGTATTAATACTGTTTTTTCTGGCTACAGTAATTTGGGAAAAAATTAAATATAAACCGGAGAATGAACCGAATTATCATTCTGACCTTATCGATTAAAAAAAATTTTTTCCTGATTGATTGCAACTTGATTAATTTAATTCTGAGACAGCCCTTAAATTGCTTCAAACATCAGCAAATAGGGGTAATGAGCTTATTACCCCATGGTTGTCTAATACAGAAATTTTAATTTTTCTGAGATTTAATTTGGATTTTTATTTGGACTTTCATTAAACTTTTTCCTGTTCAATATCTAAGCGAATATCCCGGTTAGTGGCTTGCGGTTTTTTACCAGCATTTCGCACATTAATAAATTTACCCAATACATCAAACCAAAAAGCTGCTCCCATCGAAATAGCTAAAGAGCTAATTAGCCAACCTAATACTTTTTTTCCCACTAATCTAGGCATTTCTTGATTAGTTGTTGATGCACTGACCTGTTCATTCCAGCCGATGGGTAAATTAATATCTTTTAAGGCAGTATCAATATCATGTTGTACTTTTTTCCAGTCTTTCGGCGTTAATGTTTGATCACCACCCTTCTCATTTACCAATTGTTGACCATATTCATTCACTGCGGTTCTTAAGGCCATATCTTTTGATAAAGTATCAACAATCCGCAAAGTATCAGCATTGAGAGATACAGCGATAATCAATCCTAATAATATAGCCACCCCCTTCGCATTACGTTTATAAACACCACCTGCCCGATCCATAGCATTATCAAACCAAGTTTCAATTTCCCGCTGAAAACGCTCTAATTGTTCACTGGCACTTTTTGTCTTAAATTCAGCCTGGGATGCCAATAAATATAAACTGTGTTTTAAAGATTCTGGCAAAGCATTAATAGTATCGACTATTTCCTTGTAAATAGGATTATTCGGATCGATAATAATTTCATCAACCGTTTCTTTTGCCTTGACTAACTGCCTAACTAAATTTAATAAATTAGTAAAACTAGGTCGCAGTTCCATAAACAAAACTTCTTTTTCAGATGGATTATGGAAGACATCTGTAATAATCATTAACCGCCGATTAAATTGACCCAAATTTTCCCAGTCATACAAGTGAGTTTGCACATTTTCGACATAAATATCAAAACGACTAGACATTCTTTCTACTGTTGTTTCTAAGGAAACTTTACTTTGATTGTATTCGTTGGCAAAAAGATTTAATCTATCTTTTAACGACTGTAGTTCCTCATCTAGTTTCTCTTTAGTTTGCAAATCAAAGGTAAAACTATTAACAGCGTATTCAATTTCTGATAATTTTCTCTCTTGAAAACGTTGTAAACGAAATTGACTAATAGTTTCCATTAATTTATTGATTTTCAGAGAATCCATAATACTAATAGCAAAGGTTTTCGCTGGAATATAAGAGGGAGCAGTGGACTCTATGCCAAAAATATTGTTTTTGCTCTGAGAATTTTGAAATATGCCAGCAATACCGTGTACTATGCTTCTAAAAAACTTTTCTAAAGGTCCTTCTGCTTGATAATTGAGATTTTTAATCAGAGGATTTTGATAAACTAAATTAGAGATTTTTCTCACTTTTTCTAATTGTTCCGTATCTCTATTTAAGTCAACTTCTCCCGCCAGTAAACTTTCAATTGATTTTTTCAGATGAGTCGCCCGCCACTGTAATAAAGTGGCAATTAACTCTTGAATTTCTGACGCTAATAAACTTAAAATTAAATAAATAAAAGTTAAACCGATGAGAATTTCAAAAATAATTGGAATATTCATTATTATTTTTTCCTTAATATAAATAATTTATTTGATGGAGTTTTTTATTCTAATTTTGCCTAAGCTAATTTAATACTTGTCCGCAAAAGACTAAGAATATTTACCCAAAGATTGCCCCAATAATAGCAGAATTGATCAATACTAATTATCAGCAACTGTGGTCTCTTCTGACAGATGAAGTGTATTAATAATTATTAATAAATGTAAAGAAATTGTAATAATAATTTATTTTTCCCGTTCTCACTCTATTTAATTCTTCTAGGGGTTTTGCCCCCTAAGTATGAAAGTGGGTGTTTGTGTATCAGCCAGATTTTGCCAAAAATCACTAAATAGATGTAAAATGACTTTTTCTCACAATGTAATTGTATGTAATCGTTATATGGACATTACCCATGAGCTTAGATAATCAACTATTGCCGGTTATTAATAGTGCTAATACTGAAAATTTATGGATAGCCCTGATCATCAATTTATTTTTATTAATATTTGCTTACTTATTAGGCAGTATTCCCACGGGTTATTGGTTAGGTAAAATATTTTTTCAGGTTGATATTTTTCAGGAAGGTTCTCAATCCATGGGGGCAACTAATGTTTTAAGAACCTTAGGTAAAATACCAGCTATTTCCGTATTATTAATAGATGTTTTAAAAGGAATTATTCCTATTATTCTAATTAAATTACTTTATCAATTAGAAAATACTCGGCTTTTATTATTACCAGAAAGTTTGGTAAATTTCCCCGATGTTTTACCCTGGCTAGTGACTTTAGCGGGATTAGCTAGTGTATTCGGTCATACCAAATCTATTTGGATTGGTTGGCGGGGCGGGAAATCAGTCGCTACTAGTTTAGGGGTTTTACTGGCTATGTGTTGGCAAGTTGGTTTAGGAGCTTTTGCCGTATTTGCCATTAGTTTAGCAATTTCTCGGATTGTTTCCCTCAGTTCTATTCTGGCAGCGATCGCTGTTTCTTTATTAATGTTCGCAATGCAACAACCTTTGCCCTATTTGATTTTTGGCATCACCGCTGGTATTTACGTAATTTGGCGACACCGGGCAAATATGCAACGTATTTTAAATGGGCAGGAACCCCGGATTGGGCAGAAGTTGGCAACGGAAACTACGGAAAAGTCAGTATAATTGTCAGCATAATTATCAGTATAAACTTTTCTTGCTGGGGATGTTACAGAAATTTTGGTAAAATATCACAGCTTTAAATATTGAAAAATTTTGAGGAATAAATTTATGGGCTTGGCTCAAAAGGGCGTAACTGTTTGGTTTACTGGTTTAAGTGGAGCGGGTAAAACGACTATTACAAATGCTGTTGAGAAAGAATTGCGATCGCTCGGTTACAAATTAGAGATTTTAGACGGTGATATTGTCCGGGAAAATCTCACTAAAGGCTTAGGTTTTAGTAAAGAGGATCGGGATGAGAATATTCGGCGGATTGGTTTTGTTGCCCATCTTTTAACCCGTAATGATGTAATTGTTTTAGTTTCGGCGATCGCTCCCTACGGAGAAATTCGGCGGGAAGTACGAGCTAAGATCGGTAACTTTGTGGAAGTATATGTTAATGCACCTTTAGATGTTTGTGAATCACGGGATGTGAAAGGTTTATACAAAAAAGCTAGAGCCGGTGAAATTAAAGGTTTTACAGGTATTGATGATCCTTATGAAGTACCAGCTAATGCCGAACTTGAATGTCGGACTGACTTAGAAGAAATTACCGAAAGCAAGGAAAAAGTCATGAAAAAATTAGAAGAATTAGGTTATATTCAGCCACGTAGTTAATCTACTATTACTGAACATGACTGTTTTTCGCTCTAATATTTTGCTAATACGGTAGGGGCAATTCATGAATTGCCTCTACGATATTTTGATCATCAATCAAGAAATTTAGGCTGAAAAAAATTTTACAGTTTTATTCCATAAATTTGACTATATTTTTCCCGCACATAACGGACGAAAGGTTCAATAGTTAAATCCTTACCAGTCACCTCTTTAATTAATTCCGTTGCCGTAAATTTCCGACCATACTGATAAATATTTTCCTGCAAGCAACGATGTAAACCGTTAAAATTACCCTGTTCAATATCTACCGGAATTTCTGGATCAAGTTTCACCGCTGCTTGGAATATTTGAGAGCTAATCAAATTACCTAAAGTATAACCCTGAAACATTCCACCAATCGTACCGCAATACCAGTGTACGTCCTGTAATACTCCTTCTATATCGTTACTAGGAGTGATCCCTAAATCTTTGGTATAACGATCATTCCAGGCAGCCGGCAAATCTTTGATCGCTAATTTCCCTGATAACATTGCCAACTCTAAATCAAACCGGATCATAATATGCAAATTATAGGTGAGTTCATCGGCGGCGGTTCTGATCAAAGTTCTTTCTACCTTATTAATAGCTTGATAAAAGTTCTTGAGAGGAACTGGGGCTAATTGTCTGAGAAAAATTCCTTGCAGTTTAGGATAAAAACACTCCCAAAAACCACGGGAACGCCCGACCAAATTTTCCCACAAACGGGATTGACTTTCATGCACGCCACTAGAAATACCAGAGGCTAAAAGTGTGCCTTCTAGTTCATGGTTAATCCCCTGTTCATACATAGCGTGACCAGCTTCATGCAGACTACTAAATAAACCTTCTGTTAAATTATTTTCATAAATGCGGGTAGTAATCCGCACATCATTCACAGAAAAACTGGTAGTAAAGGGATGAGGTGACATATCTTGCCTGCCTCTGCTGAAGTCATAACCAAATTTTTCAATAATTGATTTACCAAATTCTAGTTGTTTATCAACCGGAAAATTTTGATATAAACAAGCATCATTAATTCCTGGTTGTTGGGCGATCGCTTCTACTATCGGCACTAATGCACTACGTAATTCGGCAAATAGAGGCTGTAAAATAGCCACCGTCATGCCATAATCACTGGCACTAATCAGAGGATCGGCAATATGCTGATAACCAGGAAAAAAGTTAGCTAATTCTTGACTAAGTTCTAAAGTTTTTTCTAAATAGGGACGCACCTGAGCAAAATTATTTGCCGGTTTTGCTTGAGTCCAGGCTTCATAAGAAGCACTTTGGTGGGTGGATAATTTTGCCATAAAATCTGCTGGCACACAAATTGCCCGTTGATAATCCCGGCGAGCAATTCTAATCAAACTAGCCTGAAAGGACTCATAAGGCAAACTATTTTCGTAGTCGCTTAAGTCTTCTAATAGTTCTCCAATTGATGGGTCTGTAAATTTTTCATGAGCTATTTGGCGGAGGGTTGCCATTTGCCGACCTCTGGCTGCTATTCCGCCAGGGGGCATATAGGTGGATTGATCCCAACTTAATACAGAGGCTGCTGATTTGATGTCTCTAATCTGAGTCAGATGGTTTTTTAGTTCAGTAAATTTAGGGTTAGTATTTGACATAAAATATTCACAATTTTTATAAAAGAATTTTGCTTTGTAGAAAAATGTTATCTATTCTTTCCACAGCTTTATTTTCATCATACATGATGGGACAAATATAGCAAACCTAAATACTTTGGTGGCAGAAAGAATCAATGAATTGCTATTAGTACACCAAAAGGAAAATAACTATATTTGATTTTTGATTAAGCCGATGGAGGGGATTGAACCCTCGACCAATTGATTACGAATCAACTACTCTACCACTGAGCTACACCGGCAAATTAGGTTTTAATATTATTGAGACATTATACCAGAATACCAGCAATACAGATTATGTTCAATAATAGGCAAAACCCATACATCAAACATAATCCAGATCAGGAAAATTTTCAAGAGGTTTAGATAAATTAAATTAAATTAGTGCTATTAGATTCTGCACCAGAATAAACAATACCCTTTTGCGTATCAATGGTGAGAATTGCCCTGTCTTTAATTACCTTAGTTGCATCCTTCACCCCCACTAATACAGGAATCCCCAACTTCAAACCAATGATTGCCGCATGACTAGTTAAACTATCTTCCTCTGTAATTATCCCAGCACATTTTTTCATCACATCTAAAAAGTCTGCACTAGTATGATTAACTACCAGAATTTCACGCTGGTTAAAATTCTTGACATCTGCTGGTTTTGTGGCAACTCTGGCCACTCCACTAGCGATACCTTGCCCCACTCCCGTACCCTTACCCAGAATAGCTCTCACTACTTCCACTTTGATCAGATCTGTAGAACCAGCTACCCCTTGTAAAGTACCAGCAGTCATTACCACTAAATCACCATCAACTAATAAACCTTTTTCCTGTGCCACACCAATGGCAGCTTGGAAAGTTTGCCCCGTAGATGGTAAATCTAATACTAATAATGGTCGGACACCCCAGACTAACTGTAATTGGCGGGATACTTCCACGTGGGGAGTAATCGCTAAAATAGAAGTTTGCGGACGAAACTTAGAAACATTACGAGCGGTAGAGCCAGTTTTCGTTAAAGTCATAATAGCTCCCGCTTGCAACTGCTCAGAAATTTGACTAACTGCCTGACTAATTGCATTGGGAATAGAACGCCCAGTATCTTTAATCGTGGCAACATTACGAGTTACCCCCTCCTGTTCTATTCTGGTGGCTATTCTTGCCATGGTTGCCACTGCTTCTACGGGATATTTACCCACAGCAGTTTCATTTGATAACATCACCGCATCAGTACCATCAATAATCGCATTAGCCACATCAGAAATTTCTGCCCTAGTAGGACGAGGATTATTCACCATACTATCTAACATCTGAGTGGCAGTAATCACAGGAATTCCTAAACGGTTAGAAGTAGCAATTAAGCGTTTTTGTAAAATTGGTACATCTTCGGCGGGTAATTCTACCCCTAAATCTCCCCGTGCCACCATCACACCGTTACATAACTCTAATATTTCCTCCATCTGTTGAATTGCCTCATGTTTCTCAATTTTGGCAATGACTGGTACTCGTTTTCCCGCACCTTCAATTAGTTGTTTAATTTCTATTACATCCTGGGGATTTCTCACAAAACTTAAGGCAACCCAATCTACTCCTTGATCTAAACCAAACATTAAATCTTGTCGATCTTTATCAGTTAAGGCTTTGATTGATAAATATACGCCGGGAAAATTTACCCCTTTATTATTAGAAAGAACTCCCCCCACTAATACCCGACAATCTAATTCCTGATTCTGATGATCAACCCTTTCTACTAGCATCTCTAACTTGCCATCGTCTAATAAGATGCGAGCGCCCTCCGGTACTTCATCAGTTAATGGCGGATAATTAACGAAGGCCCTCTGTTCATCACACATCTGAGAACGACTAGTTAAACTAAAGCGATCGCCCTTTTTCAAAATAATCGAGCCATTTTCAAATTTACCTACCCGAATTTTCGGTCCCTGTAAATCTTGGAGAATTGCTACGGGCTGATTCAACTCATTGGAAGTCTGTCTAATTAAACGCACACTTTTTTGATGGTCATCATGACTGCCATGGGAAAAATTCAGACGTAAAGTAGTGGCCCCAGCTAAAATTAAATCCTTCAGAACATTTGGGTCTGAAGTAGCGGGGCCAATAGTAGCAACTATTTTGGTTCGGTGTAGGCCTTGTTTGTACATGAATTAAATCTCTATCAATACTTTACGGTGCTTATCTTTAGAAGTTCAACTACCCAGTTAGGCCTAAATAGGGACTAATCCCCTCAAGCCGGGTGACTAAATAGCAATTATGTAATTTTATGTAATTAATTAATAATTGTATAAATAGCATTAAGTAGCATGAAATTTTTTAGTCTAACATAAAAAAAATTGTCAATTGCCGTCCCAATTATGAAAAATCTTAGATATTAATTGAGACATTAATTAACATAAGTTTACATATTGTTACCTAGCACTTATACTAATAACCTTAAAGAAGAAAAAATTATATTTAGAGTAGGAGTGTCGCTGAGAATGTCGCAAGCAGGGTTGCTTATGACTGTGCCCAGGGAGTTATTAAACCCTGATAGTGGGTTCAATATAAATGTATTCATGTTTTGCTGTGCTATCAGCATTATCATTGTCTCTCTTTGTGGTTATTGGTTATGGGGTTGGCCTGATTGGTGTTGTTTTTGTTTAAATGTTTTGGCTTTACATTTATCAGGGACAATCATCCATGATGCTTCTCATAATGCTGCTCATAAAAATCGGGTATTAAATACGGTATTAGGGCATAGTAGTGCCTTGATTTTAGGTTTTGCTTTTCCTGTATTCACTAGAGTACATTTAAAACATCATGCCCACGTTAATGATCCAGAGAATGATCCTGATCATTTTGTTTCGACAGGTGGTCCGTTGTGGTTAATCGCTGCCCGCTTTTTTTATCATGAAATATATTTCTTCCAACGTCGTTTATGGCGCAAAAATGAATTATTAGAATGGTTCCTCAGTCGTTTATTTATGGCAACCATTGTGATAATTTCTATTCACTATGGCTTTTTAGGATATATTCTGAATTTTTGGTTTTCTCCTGCTTTGGTGGTTGGTATTACTTTAGGTTTATTTTTTGATTATTTACCCCATCGTCCTTTTGAGGAGCGCGATCGCTGGAAAAATGCTAGGGTTTATCCTAGTAAAATTTTAAATATTTTAATTGGTGGGCAGAATTATCATTTAGTGCATCATCTTTGGCCGTCTATTCCCTGGTATAAATATGAGCCGACCTATGAAGTGATGAAACCGTTATTAGATGCTAAGGGTTCCCCTCAATGTTTGGGTATTCTGCAAGGGAAGAAAGATTTTTGGAATTTTATCTATGATGTCTTCCTTGGTATTCGTTTTCATGGCCGTAAGGAAAATACACCAAGGGAGAAAGTAAATTAATTCAAACAGTGTTTATCAACAATTATTGAGATTTGACTAATGAGGGATAATGAAGAAATTACCCTCATTTTTTTATTTTTAGCAAATATTCAGATTGCTGAATTTTGTTAAATCAATTAGCATGAAGCTATTAACCTGTAAAACAATACTGAGAAAAACAATATGGGATTATTTGATTTATTTGGCAAAAAAAATACTTTACCAAGCAAAGAACAAGCACTGCCGGGGCGTTCGCAAGCCATGCCTGTACCTGCTAAACATTATGTGAACGGTCATCCTTTAAAAGGAAATTTTCCTGAAGGATCAGAGCAAATAGTATTTGGTTTAGGGTGTTTTTGGGGAGCAGAAAGAAAGTTTTGGCAACAACCGGGAGTATTTACGACGGCAGTAGGATATGCAGCCGGTTTTACGCCTAATCCTACTTATCAAGAAGTTTGTAGTGGCATGACGGGTCATAATGAGGTGGTATTAGTGGTTTATAATCCGCAAGAAATTTCTCTGAGTCAGTTATTAAAAGTATTCTGGGAAAGTCATGATCCCACCCAGGGAATGAGACAAGGGAATGATGCGGGTACTCAATATCGTTCTGGTATTTATGTGTATTCGCCTGAGCAAAAACAGTTAGCGGAAAGTTCCCGTGATTTATTTCAGGAGGCTTTGACTAAGGCTGGTTATGGCAAAATTACTACGGAAATATTAGACGCTCCTGAATTTTATTATGCGGAGGATTATCACCAACAATATTTGGCGAAAAATCCTAATGGATATTGTGGTTTAGGGGGAACTAAGGTTGACTGTCCTATGCCGGTGGGAGTATCAGCCAATTAGATAACAAAAAGTTAGAGAAGAAAAAGCGGGCAAAATTGCCCGCAGTTTTTATTTTTTAAGTTGGGTAATTCATGAAGATCAGACAAAAATTTTGGGGCGAAAAATTTTTAGCTTTTATTGTATTTTGCAATGTAATAGCGATTATTTTTGATCAAAGTTATTTGTTGTTAAGAGATTTTTATTTAAAAGTAGATATTTGGTTACAATCCTGGATCGAAACTCCCCAAGAAAAATATGTAGAAAAAATTAATCAGTTAAGGCAAGTAGTAGAGCAAGAGGGGATTGATTCACCCAAGGCAGAAATATTATTAGGGGAATTACAAGCAAAAACTCGCTTATTATTTGTCGATGAGTTACCTTTTCGGGTTTTAGATAAACATGGAGTTTTGGGAATAATTAGTACAAGAATCCAGGATCGTATGCAGGTAAATGATACGGAAAAAGCCTTTGAGAAATTTTGGCAATCAGATTATTTACTAAGTAATAATTTCTTTAGGGAAATGACCTTTTTACAGGAAGAAATAGAATATTTATTATTATTTTATGAACCTCGTTTATGGTATGACTTAATTAAAGGGATTGAACCGGATCGCAATACCCAAGAATATTTAAGACAGGTTGTTCAATTAAATTTACAAGTAGAACAAAAATATTTATTTGGTGCTAATCAATCTACTAAATTAGACCAAAATATTGATCAGAGATTAGAAGGTTTACGCCTCAGTAGTCAAGAATTAATTGACAATCCTCGTTACAATCAAATTCCTCATAATTTGGGAAGAATCAGTCAAATTAAATATACGATGGGTGATCATATTTATGGGCATACTGGTGAAGTAAATCCCTATTTAACCCCTACTTTACGGCTATTAAATCAGACACCTTTATTAAGGTATTTAGCACCAGAAATATTATGGGCAAATCGTTCTACAAAGGAAGCATTTTTTATTTTTTGGAGTCGCCCCCATTTAGAAAAAAATGGTTGGGAAAACGAATTAGATTTTTTTGAGAATAATATAACTTTTTCTTTACAGTCAATTTTTTTTCGGCACCGTGGTGTGGATGGCAAATATATTGATCGTTTTTGGTTAGTTGATTTACCGTGGTTAGCTTGGTTTTGGCTAGAATTTCTTACCCGTACTTGGTTGCTTAGTCATTCCCAGTTAAGACTGAGTTGGTGGGGAGCAGTGAAGCAACGTTGGTATGATCTATTTTTATTGCAACCTTTCTTTCCTCTCTGGCGAATTTTGCCGGCAATTATTCGTTTACATCAGGTGCGATCGCCCGATATGAAAAAATTGGCGGCGGCTTTGCGTTTGACGGTGATTACCAGTTTTGCTAAGGAAATAACTGATGTGATTTTAATTCAAGGGATTAATCAGGTACAATATAAGTTAGGTAAGGGCTATTTACAAAAAAAGGTTTTTCCCCAACCAGCAGGGAATACAGCTCGTCCTAATGTGCAGATTAATCCACCAGGAAAAATCCAAATCATTGGGGGCGATTTATGGCAGGCGGTGAGTTGTGATGTATTACCAGAGATTCAGCCACAGTTAGAGGCTTTTCTTCTTTATCATGTAGAAAAGTCTTTAGAGAATATTAAAATTTATCGAGGTTTGCAACGTTTACCATTGCTGAAAATTTTACCCAAAAAGATTTCTGAAAATTTGGCAATCCGTTTAACTAGGGCGATCGCATACGGACCAGAGAAGGCTTATCAAAATAAACTTAATAAAGCTAAGGAAATTTCTGATCCGGTAGCAGAAAAGTTACGGGAGCAATTAGTCACAGGTTTTCGTAGTAATTTAATGATTGCTCTCCAGCAGGAACATACAATTACGGAAATTGAAACTTTAATTACTGATTGGTTAGAGGAAATAAAGATTAATTATTTAAAAGCAGAAGCCTCAGAGGATTTGCCGGTTTTACAGCCAGATGAAATTACGGCGATCGCTCGGATTTCTGAGGAAAGTATTAATAGGAAAAAGCAAGATTAAGTTTAATTCCCAATATCAACTGATTTTCCTTGAAAAATCCCAATAAATTGAGGAATCGTGCGGGGTGAATCAATCAAAATGTGATCATGACAAATTAACTGGGTAGAACCACCACCATCTAACATCATAATATCTCTGGCTTGCCAAGCCTGTAGAATATTCTTGGCATGAATTTGGCTGGCGTAGCGGGAAGCAAAAATTACAATAGTTTCATTCACACCATCATTATTGCGATCGCTCACTCCCAGAAAAGTACGTCCGGTTTTTTTTAATATTCCTTTATCTGCATCAGGACTCAGACTGACTAATATATTAAGTAATTTGCTCTTTAACCAATCGGCTGGCGAAAAATCAGTAATATTAGCTTGATCTTGATCAATAGTCAACATCTTTTTTTCAGTCGGATATTCTATTTCACCGGCATAACCATCCGTTATTTTTACCCCTTGCCATTTAATTGGAAAAGCTAAAGCCGTTGATTTCTTTTGATCATTTCTAAAAAATTGAGCATTAATTAAACAAGTAAGATTTTCATTTTGGGGCGATAATTTTTGCCAAATTTCTTTAATATTCTGACGCTGAAATTCAGGATCATTACCACCATAAGCCCCTCGATTAATACCGGGATTTGTCACATCGCCAAAAAAAAATTGAATTTCCGCCCCAGCACTCAAATCAATTTCTAAAATATAATCTAGTTTTTGTTTATGAATTTTTATACCGGGAACTGCCAGTATGGTTTTAATTTCAGATATATCCTGAATAGGTTTTTGATCGAGTGAATTATCTGCAATAATTGTTTCAGCGTTAACTGCTAGTGCTATTTGGCAGAAGTAACCAGTACAAATACTAAAAAACCAGAAATATCTAAATATTGACGTTAATTTCATCGCTAACTACTTTTACTAAAAATAAATTGAGAATGTGACAACTATCAAAAAATCTATGGCAAAATATCCGCAAAAAATCACACCGATTATTTCTCTACTCATCTTAATATTAACTGGTGGAGCCTGTTGGTTAACAAATCAATCAAAACCAAATCAAACAAATGTATTTTCTTTAATTAACTCTGCTCTCGCCCAAACAACACCTGCACCAACTACACCAAAACCGAACCCACAAGAAATTATTTTACCGGGAGAAGTGCGATCGCTCCCTGGACAGTTAGATCAAATACCATTATTTAATAGTAATAGTCCTGAGTGGGTGAAACAGGGTGGTATTTTATTATCGACTTTTCCTCCTACTGATAAAACTACTCCGGCAGCCCATTTGAATTATCGTTTTAACGGTAAATTTAATTTATTTGCTCACCATTTTAGTCATACTCCCCCTAACTTACAAACCTTATATATAGGCATTATTGTTAATAATCCAACTGCTCAACCTGTGACTGTTGATATATTAGAGGCAGCTAGTTATTTAATGGAACCGGAAGCCCCCTTTGCTCAAAAACCAACTATGTCAGACAATCCTGATGGATCAATTTATTCAGGTCCGGGAATACGGGCGGTCGATAATGTTTTACGAGGCATCCGGCAAGATATTTTTCCCGCCCAAATAGTTATTCCAGCAGGGGCTAGTGAAATGTTAATGAATCTGCCGATTCCGGTGAGAGGTTTAGCACGGGCGGTGAATGGGCGTTCTACTTTTATGCGTTTAAATAGTAGTGGTCCCGTTTATGTAGCCAGTTTAGCTATGTTTGGAGCCTCGGAAGCAACGGGCGATCGCCCGCCAACATTAGAAGAATGGGAGCAGTTATTAAATACGGGTAACTTTGCTATGCCCCGTGACAAAATTCCCACACCACTGGAACAAACCACTGGGCAGTTAATTTATGGGCGAGTAGCTGGAGTGCAAGCCGGTTCCAATTGGGTAGCTAATTTGGTAGATGCAGGCAAAGATCATTTACAAATTCCAGGGATTAATCAAAATATTTCCTATGCTATTAGCACTTTACCGGGTGGTAGATTAGGTACAGGTCAAACTCAGGCGGGGGAAATGTTATCCCGTTATCCCGATACAGCCTATCTTGCCCACGCTAACTATGGTGTGCATTATGATTTAACTTTACCTTTATTCAATCCGACCGCAGAAACTCGCACGATTAGTTTGACTCTCAGTACACCACAAAAAGAAGAAAAATTAAGTAAAGGTGGTTTAATATTCCGGCAACCCTCTTGGGATTTTCCTTTTTTCCGGGGAACTGTACGATTGCGTTATACAGATGATCAAGGTGAGGAAATTACTCGTTATTTGCATTTATGGCAAAGACGGGGGCAGATAGTCGAGCCTTTAGTCAAATTGCAGTTAAATAGTCAAGAAAAAAGAAATGTAAGACTTGATTTTATTTATCCCCCTGATTCTGTGCCACCCCAAGTATTAACGGTGAAAACTATTCAGTAATAATTTAAAAACCCGTAATTTAAAAACCGGGTTTTTATGGAGATAGATAATCACCCTAATAATTAACTCTGCCAAGCCGGATGAGATAATAAAGAATTAATCACCCGTACCCCCCGCAATTGATTAGATAAAGGTAAATGACCCTTTGGTGCATCATTCAGATCCCAAATAAATTCATTAGGATAACGGGTCCAGTTATTCGCTTTTTTCCAGCCGATTTTTTCCCATAATTTTTCCCAATTTTTGCCGACACCTAGCCATAATTCCCGCTGCACGGAATAGCCAAATTTACCTTCCGAAAATATTAACCACAAATTATTAATAGTTTGTAAATCTTGTACCGGAATTTTATCCACCTCAGAAAAATATAACCAACCTCGTTTGATTGCTAAAGTTCCTGATATTTGGCATAATTTTTCTACAGTTAACTTATCAGCTTCTAAAAATTGTTCCAAGGCTAAACAAGTTTGTAAGTCACTATAATCAATACCTTTATCAGATTTTATAGGAACTAGACCGCACTCAAAATTATCCTGTAAAAATTCATTAATATTTGGTAGATCAGCCTGACTCAATTTTTGGTAAATTTTGCCCATAATTAGATCTGGCTCATTACCTTTTTTCTCTAACAAATACTCTTGTAATAACTGTAAACCAGGCTCCCCTAAGTCTAATAAATTATTAATAATAACTAATTGTTTTTTCGCTGATTCACTACGCAATTTAGCAGCCAGTTCCGCTAAATTTGCCTCAATATTCGTCGCTTCTGTCATAGGTTAATACAAATATAAATTCTAGTTTAATTTTAGTTTTATCTAAATAATTGTCAGCGTAATTCTAAAATACGTTGAATAATTCCGCTAGTCGATGTGGGAATTTCTACCTGAATTAAAGATATTTTGCCACCGTAAGCCTGCACTGTGGGAGCCTCCGGTAAGGTGGCAATAGTATAGTCACCACCCTTCACATAAATATCAGGTTGTAACTCTGCAATGGTAGCAGTTGCCGTAGTTTCTTCAAAGATGACAACTGCGTCCACAGCTTTTAATCCTAATAATATTTCGGCCCGTTGCTCCCCAGGCATAATCGGACGACTAGGTTTACCTGATTGCTGCGGTTTAATTTTTCTGACTGACTGATCACTATTTAATCCCACCACCAGCGATCGCCCTAGAGATTTTGCCTGATTCAGATAACGTATATGTCCCACATGGAGCAGGTCAAAACAACCATTGGTAAAAACTAAAGGTCGCCAATTTGCCGGTGAACGGGCGATCGCCTCTTTTAACTCCTGTAAGTTATAAACTCCTGTTATAGTCATTTATTTAAAGATTGACAATCAAAGATTGACAATTGGTAAAAGTAATTTAAACCAATTATGCCATAATTGCCATGACATTGGACAGTTTCCTTTTTTCTAAAGGTAACGTATATCGTCATATTCAGGCCATCTAGGTTAAAATAATCAAATTGATCGGCAAGTTTGATCGAAAAGAAAGCAATAACTTGTAAAAAATTCTCAAACATAAATGAAAACAAATAATATTAGACAAATTTCTCAGATAGCTGCTCGCACCCTGAAAATTGTTGGGGCGATTATGATTGTGGCGACTTTCCTAGATTTTATCGTGATGTTAATTCCTGCTGATTTTCTTAATCGGGTTTGGCAAATTAATTTAGTAACTCAATTGGTAGATCGGGGAATTATTCCCATGATTGGTATTGCCTTATTATTAACTGGTATTTGGATGACGGATACAGTGGTTAATAATAATTCTGATCTGCCCTCAGGCGGTTTTAATTTCAAGAATATTATATTTTTCTTTTGCCTGATTATGGGAATAATTTATTTAGCATTATTCCCTCTGCATTTGAGTAATGCTAGTGCCGCCCAAGCAGAGGCAATGAAACAAATTGAAAGTCAAGCAGCTCAAGCACAACAACAGATCGAAGCTCAGATTAGTTCCCCTGAATTTCAAAACCAGATGCAACAAAGAAAAAATGCTTTGAAACAGCAAATAGCTGATTTAACAAAAGACCCTAACCAATTAGATCAAATGTTGAAAAGTCAGCAGGTACCGGCTCAAATGAAAACTTTATTGGAGCAGTCAAAACAAAATCCTAAAGCAATTGATGAATTTCTTGCTCAACAGGAACAGGCTTTACCTAATCAGTTATTAGGGCGAGTAAAAGATCAGAAGGATAAATTAGAACAGCAAGCGAAAACCGCTGCGATGAAATCTACTTTTCAAACAGGTTTACGTAGTTTATTGTTAGCGATTGGTTACGGTTTAATCGGTTTTACAAGTTTGAAAACTATGGGAGTTTTTGGTGGCAAAGGTCAACGGGGTATGGAGCGTATTTAATTTAATTGATTAATTTTAATTGATTAATTAACTGTCCCTTGCCACTATTCTGGAAATATTTCATACTGAATAGAATAGACCAACTCGTGAAACATCTAGGTAATAATAGGTAATAAAATATGCACATTAGCGAACTAAAACATCCCAATGACTTACATGGTCTCAGTATTTCCCAATTAGAAGAAGTTGCCCAACAAATTCGGGAAAAACATTTACAAACAGTGGCAACCAGTGGCGGTCATTTAGGTCCTGGCTTAGGAGTCGTAGAACTGACTATTGCTCTCTATCAAACCTTAGATTTAGATCACGACAAAGTTATTTGGGATGTGGGACACCAGGCCTATCCCCATAAATTGATTACAGGTCGTTATGATAATTTCCACACCCTCAGACAAAAAGATGGTATCGCTGGTTATTTAAAATTAGAGGAAAGTAAGTTTGATCACTTTGGAGCAGGTCATGCTTCCACTAGTATTTCGGCGGCTTTAGGTATGGCGATCGCCCGTGATATTAAGGGGGAAAAATTCAAAGTAGCGGCGATTATTGGCGATGGTTCCCTCACCGGGGGCATGGCATTAGAAGCGATTAATCATGCTGGTCATTTACCAAAAACGAATGTTTTAGTGGTATTAAATGATAATGAAATGTCAATTTCTCCTAATGTGGGAGCAATTTCTCGTTATTTAAACAAAATGCGTCTGAGTCCGCCGGTACAATTTGTTGCTGATAACCTAGAAGAACAGCTAAAACATATTCCTTTCTTAGGTGACAGACTTACCCCAGAAATGGAGCGTTTAAAAGAGGGGATGAAACGTTTAGCAGTATCAAAAGTCGGGGCTGTAATTGAAGAATTAGGTTTTACCTATATGGGTCCGGTTGATGGTCATAATATAAAGGAATTGATTGATACTTTTAAACAGGCTCATACAATTGAAGGTCCGGTATTAGTTCATGTGGCAACCGTCAAAGGCAAAGGTTATGCGATCGCCGAAAAAGATCAAGTTGGTTATCATGCCCAAAATCCCTTTGATTTAAGCACAGGGAAAGCCTATCCCGCCAGTAAACCAAAGCCTCCCGCCTATGCCAAAGTATTTGCTAATACCCTGGTAAAATTAGCCGAAGATAATCCCAGAATAGTTGGTATTACCGCAGCCATGGCAACCGGTACAGGTTTAGATAAATTACAAGCAGCTTTACCCAAACAATATATTGATGTCGGTATTGCTGAACAGCACGCCGTTACACTATCTGCTGGTTTAGCTTGTGAGGGAATACGTCCGGTCGTCGCTATTTATTCCACCTTTTTACAACGGGCTTACGATCAGGTGATTCATGATGTCTGTATTCAAAATTTACCCGTATTTTTCTGTTTAGATCGGGCTGGTATTGTCGGGGCAGACGGTCCTACTCACCAAGGGATGTATGATATTGCTTACCTACGTTGTATTCCTAATATGGTGGTAATGGCTCCTAAAGATGAAGGGGAATTACAACAAATGTTAGTGACTGGTATTAATTACACAGACGGACCGATAGCCATGCGTTATCCCCGTGGTAATGGTTACGGTGTACTTTTGATGGAAGAAGGCTGGGAATCAATCCCCATTGGCAAAGCAGAAGTATTACGTCAGGGTGATGATCTGTTAATTTTAGGTTATGGAGCGATGGTGCATCCGGCTATACAAACCGCTGAAATATTAAGCGAACATGGTATTAATGCCACGGTAGTGAATGCTCGTTTTGTCAAACCCTTAGACACCGATTTAATATTACCCTTAGCTGAAAAAATCGGTAAAGTGGTAACGATGGAAGAAGGTTGTTTAATGGGAGGTTTTGGCAGTGCCGTGCAGGAAGCCTTAAATGATCATGATCTATTAGTACCTGTATTACGTTTAGGTGTGCCAGATATTCTAGTCGAACACGCTGAACCTGATCAGTCTAAAGCTGATCTGCGTTTAACACCGTCCCAAATGGCAGAGCAAATTTTGGAAAAATTCCAAGCGAAAACTTTGTCTAAAATGAGTGTTTAATTTCATTTAGTTTGGTCATTTTCCGACGGGCGGGTTTCTCAATAATCTTTGATTTTGAGCAAAAATATATTGCTCACCCGCCCTGCCTGATCAGTATTGAAATGTCACTTGTCAAAAATCCAATAGAATGATATAAATTCTAAAATAGAGATAGACATGGGGCTTGATTGCCAGTCCGCTGGGTGTTGATCAAAACATCAGCGGGTTAATTTTGGCCAAATAAAACCGCCAAAAAAACCATAATGGTTTTTGTCTAAACTAAACTTCTTGGAAAGAATAAACCTGGAAGTGGGCTGTGACCCCACTTTTTTTATTGCCTGTAAATTTTGCCCCTTTTTTACATGACCCATCCACTAATTCCCCAAATCATAGAACTGGCCAAACCTATTGCCAATAATTTAGGCCTAGAAATTGCGGGGGCCGTATTTCACACTAATCAAAATCCACCTGTTTTACGGGTAGATATTCGTAATTTACATGATGATACTGGTCTGGAAGACTGTGCAAAAATGAGCCGGGACCTAGAGGCAGTATTAGAAACAAATGATATTATCCCTGGGACTTATGTCTTAGAGGTATCTAGCCCCGGTATTTCCCGTTTCCTCACTACGGATCGGGAGTTCATTTCTTTTAAAGGTTTTACAGTAATTGTTTCTACCCAGGAACTATATAAAGGCCAGAAAGAATGGATTGGCCAATTAATTAGCCGGGATGAAATAGCAGTTCATATTAATCAAAAAGGCCGAGTGATTAATATTCCTCGTGATTTAATCGAATTTGTCACCTTTGGTGAAGAGTGATTAACCAATAACATTTTCCTAAAATTACACCTATTTCCTGCTCAATTTTGCCCATAATAAATAAGTAATTTAATCCTAAATAATTTGATTTTTTATTATTAGTAATTCTGAAAAATACCCAATTATTTTAAATAGATTAGGCAATTCTTACTAATTTCACTAACTCTCATTAATACTATATTTTATCCTGAATATCCCACCATACTTCAGTATTTTTCTCAATTCTCAGCATCCTATTTAGCTGATCATTGAGCATTTATTGCACCTAAATAATTTCAAATAATTAATCATTAAATCGATAAGGAAAAATCATTATGTCACTTGTTCATTTGCCTGGATTACAAGAAATGATCGGGGGTATTAGTAAGGAACGTAACTTGCCGAAACAGTCAGTCGAAACAGCCTTGCGAGAAGCTCTGCTAAAAGGTTATGAACGTTATCGCCGTGGCTTAAAACCAGGTTTGCATTTTGCTGATGATTACTTTGATAACTTTGAAGTGGAATTGGACATTGAGGAGGAAGGTTATCGGGTATTGGCCACTAAGTTAATTGTGGAAGAGGTGACCAGTGAAGACCATGAAATTGCCTTACGGGAAGTACAGGAAGTGGCGGCTGAGGCCCAATTAAATGACAGTGTATTTTTAGATGTCACTCCCGATAAGGATGATTTTGGCCGTATGGCTGCCATGCAAACCAAACAGGTTTTGGCCCAAAAATTGCGGGATCAACAACGGAGATTAATTCAAGAAGAATTTTTGGAATTAGAGGGGACGGTATTACAGGCCAAAGTATTACGGTTTGAAAAAGACTCGGTAATTATGGCGGTGAGTAGCGGTATTGGTCGCTTGGAAGTAGAGGCCGAATTACCAAAAAAAGAACAATTACCTAATGATAATTACCGCACCCACGCTGTATTTAAAGTCTATTTGAAAAAGGTGCGGGAAGGTTCTACCCGTGGTCCCCAATTATTGGTATCTAGGGCGGCGGCTGGTTTGGTAGTTTATCTATTTGCCAATGAAGTACCGGAAATTGATGATGAAATTGTCAGAATAGTAGCCGTGGCCAGAGAAGCCAATCCACCTAGCAGACCGGGTTCTCGCAAAATTGATGTGGGTCCCAGAACCAAAATAGCGGTGGATACCTTAGAACGAGATGTGGATCCTGTGGGTGCTTGTATTGGGGCAAGGGGTTCTCGGATTCAGGTAGTAGTCAATGAATTGCGGGGGGAAAAAATCGACGTGATCCGTTGGTCGCCTGATCCATCTATCTATATTTCTAATTCCCTCAGTCCCGCTAAGGTTGATGAAGTGCGTTTAGTCGATCCAGAAGATTTACGGGCTCATGTGCTGGTATCAGGCGATCAACTAAGTTTAGCAATTGGTAAAGAGGGACAAAATGTCAGATTAGCAGCTCGTTTGACCGGCTGGAAAATAGATATTAAAGATACAAGTAAATACGATGCGGAAGCAGAGGATGAAAGAATTTCTCAAGAGATTGAGGAAAGACAGCATTTAGAAAGCCTGAGAGAGGATGATCAGGATCAGTTAGATGAGGATAACGAGAGGGAAACAGAAAAGGAATAACTCAATTAACAATCTGAAATTATGGTGAATTATGCTAATCATCAATAATTTAGATGACGGGCTGAATACTAGTAAATACTTTGCGGTGTTTTCAAGAACATATCTGAAAATATAGTAACTTTTAGATTGCTGATGTATAGCGAAAATAGATGATTAACGATACGTATGGGCGATTCATGAATTGCCACTACTACCCTGGGAGCATATCCCTATATATCAATCCGTCATATTTTTTTAGATTTAAAAGCCTTGCTATGAGGGTGATTAATCGGCTGAAACCTCAATATTAAACGGCTGACAATAGTTTTCATTAAACTTTTCTAGTTTTGCCAGAATATTTACCTTTCTCAATTATTTGGAATAGTTTTAAATTATTTTTCACCATTTTAAAGAATTATTAATTAATTATAAAAATGGTAGTGAGACCATCAAATTAGCTCTTTTAGATGATTGAATACACCATGCAACCTAATTTACGATGTTGTGTAAGTTGCCGTCGGATTGCTCCGAAAACAGAACTATGGCGGATTATTAAAACTTATCCTGATCATCAAGTGGAATTGGATCAAGGTAGTACCAGTAAAATGGGGCGGTCTGCTTATCTTTGCCCCCAGCAAGAATGTCTGAAAACGGCCCAGAAGAAAAAACAAGTGGAGCGATCACTCAAGACTTCTGTCCCAGAGAAAATTTATGAAAGGCTCTGGGATCGCTTAGTCAGTGATACAATTGCTTAAAAGTTAGTTAGACATGATATACTGGTTAAATTGATCAGTCATTTTCAATTTTTATAAACAAAAAATATAGTTTTGGGTTCAAAGGGTATAGGGGATGAACAACGGCAAAGTTAGAATTTACGAATTATCAAAAGAATTAAATTTGGAAAACAAAGATATATTAGCAGTTTGTGAACGGCTGGATATTCCTGTGAAAAGCCACAGTAGTACAATCACAGAAGAAGAAGCCGCCAGAATTCGCAAAGAGTCAGAGAACCTACCTCACCAGGAAAAAGCTACTGGTTCCCATCATGGTGGTCATCATGCCACTCATCCCAGCAAATCAACAGAAGAAAGTACATCACATAAAACTCATAAAAGTTCTTCTAGCCAGGCTGTCGCTACGGAGTCTCAGCCAGAAAATCAGTCTGCTCCCCATACAGATGCCGAATCCACAGCCGCCCATGATCATAAAAAACAAGAAATATTGGAGGTTCGTAAACTGCAGGCATCCCAAACTGATCAAGCTCCGGCTGAATTAGATGAAAATGTTACCGAAACAGTCGAAATTTCATCCCCCGCACCACAACCCACTGAATTATTGCCTCCCCCGGCATCTCCCCGTAATACAACAGAAAATAAATCTAATACTTTGCTAAATACCTCTGAACAGGCAGTAACTGCCCCTGATCAAACGATTGCTTTACCTGCTCAAGAACAGGCTGGGAACAATGATTTGACAAAATCAGTTGCTAAAGAAAATGTGACTGGAACTGAAGATCGTCCACCCAAAAGTCCTGCGGCCAAAGGAAAAAAAGCCTCTGCCCCGAAAGTACAGTTAGTCGCTCCACCAGTCAGACCAGCCAGCACAGAAAAATCTGCGGGAGAATCATCAGCTAATACGAATACCACTACTACTAAACCCCAGCCTGTTTCAGCCAAAAATCAGGCAAAAGATGAACAGGCGGGTGGTAATAGTGATAGTAACGAGCCAAAATCTAGCCCAACTCAGAGAAAAAATAAACCTGATCAGAAGTTAGAAGGAAATAAAGAGAAAACCGATAGCACAACTGAAACAGGGGAAATAACTCCTCGTCCTTCACCCCAAAAAGGCTCCTTGGTTGTCAATGCTGATGGTTCTTTAACTAATCCTAATTTGAATCGGGATAGAAATAATCGTCGTGATAAGGATCGCACTAATCGTCCAAAACCCGATGCTACCGATGATGAAGGTGGGGAAGGTTCACCGCAGCCGGCTGGTCGCCGAGATAAACCCCGTAATGGTGAAAGGGGAACGGCTGGTGTTGTCAATAATCTAGTGAGAAATGAACGTTTACCAGAATTATTGTTACCAAAACCTCTACAACCGAAAAAACCTACTAAGACTATTGGTGAAGATGATACAGCTACTACTACATCTGTCAACGAGGAAGGGGGCGAAACAGATGGTTTAGATATTGATAAACCCAAACGCAAAGGTGCAATCGCCCTGAAAGCTATTCCACCCAAAGCCTCTGCTAAACGTGGTGGTAAATGGGATGAGGAAGAAGAAGAGGTGGTTGAGGCAGCTAAAGCGAAAACAGCTACTAAGGCTAAACGACCAAAGGCTAAGAGCTTGTTAGATGAAGATATAAATATTGAAGAAGAAGATTGGGATGAGGAATCGGAAGGCGAGATTGCTGCCCTGCCGACCAGTTTATCCTTAGCTCGTCCCCCCAAACCCAAACGGCAAGGTGGTGCAACGGTGCAAGCTCGTCCTGTTACTCCTGGTCCGACTACGAAAAAACCTGGTCATTCCCATGCAGATCGTGGTAGTAAGATAGCTGCGGAAGTTAAGCAAGAAAAGGTGGAAAAATTAGAAGTATTCGGACCGATGACTGTGCAGGAAGTGGCATCAGTATTAGCTTTACCAGAAACAGAAATCATCAGAAAACTATTCATGAAAGGGGTGGCAGTTAGTATTACTGAGACTCTTGATATGACGGCTTTAGAGTTAATTGCTGATGATCTTGGTATTCCCATGGAAGTGGTAGAAAAACAATCGGCGGCTCAGAAATTAACTGAAATGTTAGATGAGACTGACCTAGAACATTTATTACGCCGGCCGCCTGTGGTGACAATTATGGGTCACGTTGACCATGGTAAAACTAGCCTATTGGATTCTATCCGCACGACTAAGGTGGCTCAAGGGGAAGCTGGTGGTATTACCCAACATATTGGGGCTTATCATGTTGACGTAGAACATAATGGTAAAACTCAGCAGGTAGTATTTTTAGATACCCCTGGTCACGAAGCCTTTACTGCTATGAGGGCGAGAGGAGCCAGGGTGACAGACGTAGCAATTTTAGTTGTGGCGGCTGATGATGGTGTACAACCACAAACTATTGAGGCGATTAGTCATGCGAAAGCGGCTGGAGTGCCGATTATTGTAGCGATCAATAAGATTGATAAAGAAGGTGCTAATCCTGACCGGGTAAAACAAGAGTTAATGGAACAGGGATTAGTACCAGAAGAATGGGGTGGCGAAACGATTATGGTAGCAGTCAGTGCTATTAAGAAAGAGAATTTAGAAACTCTCTTAGAAATGGTCTTGTTGGTATCTGAGGTGGAGGATTTACAAGCTAATCCTAATCGGGCAGCCAAGGGAACAGTAATTGAGGCTAATTTAGATAAGGCAAGGGGTCCCGTTGCTACCTTCTTAGTACAAAACGGTACATTGAGGGTTGGTGATATTGTGGTAGCCGGTTCTGCCTATGGTAAAGTGCGTGCCATGATTGATGACCGGGGGCAAAGGGTTGATGTAGCTGGTCCTTCCTTTGCGGTTGAGGTGTTAGGTTTGCGGGATGTTCCCCAGGCTGGTGATGAGTTTGATGTATTTGTTAATGAGAAAGATGCGTCAGCGATCGCCCAAGCAAGAGCAGACGAGAAACGGGAAAGTCGTTTACTGCGAGGTCGTTTCAGTTTAAGTGCTTTATCTGCCAAGGTAAAAGAAGGACAACTAAAGGAATTAAATTTAATTCTGAAAGGGGATGTACAAGGTTCTGTGGAAGCAATTGTGGAATCTTTACGGCAATTACCTCAAAACGAGGTGCAGTTGAGATTGTTATTAGCGGCTCCTGGGGAAATTACAGAAACAGATATTGATTTAGCTGCTGCTAGTAATGCTGTATTAATCGGCTTTAATACTACTTTTGCCACTGGTTCTCGCCAAGCTGCCGACCGGGCTGGCGTAGATGTACGGGATTATAATATTATCTATAACTTGTTAGATGATGTGCAGGCAGCCATGGAAGGTTTATTAGAGCCTGAATTAATTGAGGAACCTTTAGGGCAGGTAGAAGTACGGGCAGTATTTGCTATTGGTAAAGGTGCTGTGGCTGGCTGTTATGTCTTGTCCGGTAAGATTATGAGAAATTGTAAGGTAAGGATTAAACGGAATAATCAAGTAATTCAAGAGTCTGTTTTAGATTCTCTGAAACGGATGAAGGATGATGCGAAAGAAGTGAATGCTGGTTATGAATGCGGTATTTCTTTAGATAATTTCAGTGATTGGAAAGAGGGCGATATTATTGAAGCCTATCGTTTAGTCACTAAACGCCGTACTTTATCTTCTGACAAGTAATAATAATAAAAAAGGCAAATTGTAGCTTATTTGACAACTACTTCCCTAGATTGGCAAGTTATACTATGGAAAATAGTTGTCATGTGGTGAAATATTGCATTACAACATTAAGACAAATTAACTGTCAATAGGTGATTTTATGGCCAACCCCGTTTTAGATTCTCTTGCCCCTGGTGGGCATTATGAAATACCAGCCAATGAGCAAATATGGTCTCATTTAAGACAAGCGATCGCCTCTAGTTCCGGTTTTCAACGTTGGCGTTTAGAACGTCAGATCGAAAAACAAGATACAGATTTGACCTTAGAACAGCAAGTTAGTTATTATTTACGAGAAACTTTAGAAACTTTGGCCTATTAATTAGGTGAAAATAATCAAGTTTTCTCTATTCCTGTAAAAATTGTCGCCATAGTAGTCCCATAAAGAATTTTTAAAAATGAAATCCTTTTACCAAATCGCCAAGGAGAATATCCTTGGCGATGTCGTTATTGTCATAAAATAACTTAGTCATTTATTACTAGTGTTGTTCTATGTCCAAAACATACACAGTGGAAATACATCATCAAGGTGAAGTCCACAAATTAACGGTTGGCGAAAATGAGAAAATTTTAAATGCAGCGGAGAAAGCTGGTTTAAATTTGCCAAGTTCTTGTAATGCGGGAGTTTGTACTACCTGTGCTGGCAAAATTTTGTCTGGTACGGTTGATCAAAAAGAGGGGATGGGTGTCAGTCCTGAATTACAGGCAGAAGGTTATGCCCTATTGTGTGTTTCCTATCCTCGTTCTGATTTGGTTATTGAAACTAATAAAGAGGAAGAAGTTTACGATCGCCAATTTGGCAAGGCTTAGATTTAGGTTTAAATCTAGGTTTAATATTTGGGCTGAAAAATCTCTTAATACACTAAAAAATTTTGTTGCAATAAAGGTTTGATTCCTATGACTACTCATTTTATTACTGCTGAAATCGACTTACAAGATTCTCCCGGAGAATTATTAGAGGCAATCCAAACAACTTTGCAAAAAGAGGGTGAACCCTTACGCTGGGCAATCACTGCCGTGGATACAGTAGCAGAAAAAGCTCATGTGGAAGCAGTTGTGATTGCTCAAGAAAAAACGGTTTCTCCTGTTTAGTTTTTTATTTGATTTTCTAGGACTTACGCATTTTTGCTATATCAATTTATACTGGTAATTTGTTTTAATAATTAGTTTTAATAAATAAAATTACCTGAAGTTTTCTGCGTAAGTCCTCTGCCATTTTAGCCAGTAATTTAATAAATAATTTTAGTAAGTAATTTAGTAAAGAATAAAAATTATTTTATGACTAACCCAAAAAATTTAGTTTCTTCTGCTTGGTTGGCTGATAATTTAGAAAATCCTGCCGTAGTGATTGTCGATTGTCGCTTTTCTTTGGCAGATCCATTATTAGGGCAAAAACAATATAAAGAAGGTCATATTCCAGGGGCTTTTTTTCTTGACTTGAATACAGATTTATCTAGTCCTGTGGGTAAACATGGGGGCAGACATCCTTTACCGAATATAGATAAACTTGCTGACAAATTAGCCAGCATCGGCATCAAATTTGGTGAAACTTTAGTAGTCGTTTATGATCAATCAAAATTTGGTTTTGCTGCCCGTTTATGGTGGTTATTAAAATATATGGGTCATGAGCAAGTTGCCCTATTAGATGGTGGATTTTCTCAGTGGCAGAAAAATTATTCTATTAGTGAAACAATACCCCAAGCTAAACCGGCTATTTTTACCCCTCAAATTCGATCAGAAATGGTCGTTGATATAGAAACAGTCAAGGCAAAAAAAGATTTACCTGGTGTGGTTTTAGTTGACTCTAGGGAGGGCGATCGCTATTTGGGAAAAACAGAACCTATCGATCCGATTGCCGGTCATATTCCAGGGGCGGTTAATTATCCCTGGCAGGATGTAACTGATGATGCCAGTCTGGCTAAAATTACAGAGCAAAAATCCCGTTGGTCTCAGGTCGCTCAAGCCGAGGAAATCATTGTTTATTGTGGTTCTGGGGTGACAGCCTGTGTTAATTTATGGTCCTTAGAAATGGCTGGTATTACAGGGGCGAAATTGTATGCGGGTAGTTGGAGTGATTGGTGTTCTTATTTAGTTTAAATGTTCAAATTTAGTTTAAATGTTCAAATAATTTAAATATTTAAATATTTAAATAAATGTTCAAACATCATCAAAATATTCTGGATAATTCACCTGACCTTTATATAAATCATGATAATTTTCTAAAGGTTTGATCATCCAGTATTTTGAGGGTATATCAGCGGGCGATTCTATCTGATAATTCATGGCAGGTAAACAACCAAATTTTTCATAAAAACCCGGTTCTCCTAATATTACGACTAAGGGTTCACGCCTTTCATTCGCCAACTGAAAACCAGTATTAATTAATTGACTAGCAATACTCTGTTTTTGATATTCGGGAGCCACAGCTAAAGGAGCTAAACCTAAAGTTTTCATTTTATTTACGCCAAAGGCATGATGATTGATCAAATCAATGTAGCTAAACATAATATAACCAACTATTTGATCGTTAATCATTGCCACTAGTGAAAGGGCAGGAATATAGTTATAAGAATTACGAATTTTCTCTATTAATATCGCTTCATTTTCTCGGCCAAAAGCTGTTTTATTCAGTTGATATATGCTTTGATAATCATCATGGGTTTCTGGTCTAATCGTACAAGTTTGATGATTCATTGTGCAAGTTTGATGATTCATATTAAAGACCTGCTAATTTGAGTAATGTATTACTAGCAAGATCAATTGATTAATTCTGTAACAATTAATAACAAATTGGGATTTCTTAATTAGTTATTTATATAGTTTTCATAACAATATCAAATCTAAAAATTAAATCTAAAAATCAAAATAAATATAAGGTAAAGCTCCTTCCGGTGCAAATAGAAAAACTAAAAAGAGAAAGATGGGTGACAAAATTAATTTAAGAGGCCAGTTCAATTGAAGTTTTAAACGTTTCTGTAACCAAAACATTAAAATCATACCTATTATTAATAATCCGATTAAAAAAGTTAAATTAATCCGTTCTAAGCCTAGGGCTTCAATATAAACTTTATGGGCAAATTGTACATCTCCATTATGACCAAATAAATGGCTAAAAACCCAGTTAGCTTCGCCGATTTGGGGTAAACGGAAATACACCCAAAATAAGAAAACTGATCCTTGGGTTATTAACCAACTAAAAATGACAATTGCTGGATTTTGCCAAATTTTTTCTGCCTGTAAATAAGTAGTAATTTTATCTGTTAAACGGTGTATTACTAAAGCTAAACCGTGTAATAAACCCCAAATAATAAAACCCCAAGCTGCCCCGTGCCAAATACCAGCAATTAACATAACAATTAATAAATTTAAACAAGTTCTAAATAAGCCTACCCTAGAACCACCTAAAGGAAAATATAAATAGTTTCTTAAACAGTCACCTAAAGTAATATGCCAGCGTCGCCAAAAATCCGCAATACTGGTGGTAAAATAGGGAAAATCAAAGTTTTCTGGTAATTTTAAACCTAATAATAAAGCAGTACCACAAGCAATATCTACATAGGCACTAAAATCTAAATATAATTGCAAACCATAGGCAATAATTGCTAACCATAAATCGCCACTACCAGCCCGTTGTAAATTGTTAAAACTTAAACCGACAAAAATACCTAAATTGTCTGCTAATAAGGATTTTTTTAATGCTCCGATAGCTATTCGCCAAGAGCCTTCCGTCAGTTGTTCTGCTGTGGGGAATAGGGGCAGAATTGTTTCGGTATTTTTGCGAGAATTTTGCTGATATTTTTGGGGATTTGACCATTGATTTATCCAATAGTGATAACGGGTAATTGGTCCTGATATTAACTTAGGAAAAAATAATTTATATGTGGTAAATTCCCTGAGTGATTTACTAACAGGGGCCCCCCGATAAATATCGATAAGATAGGCTATAGATTCAAAACAAAAAAAACTTAAACCGAGGGGAGGTACAACATTTTTTTCGATCCAATTAGACCCTTTAATCAAGCTAGGTAAATCGGTTAACGTGCCAATACTATTAAAAATAAATGGTATGTATTTAAAACTTAATAGTAATAAAATATTAACAATAATACCAAACCATAATAATAATAATGGTCGGGAATTACTAACTATTTTACTGCCTCGCCAGTGCAAGTTTTCATTAATTTCTTGACTTAAATAAAAGTTAAATAATATACTAAGTATTAATAATGGAATATAAAAAGGTTGAAATGTACTATAAAAGGCAATACTTGCTATTAATAAGATAAATAGTCGCCAATTTTTCTTTGGTATCAACCAATATAGTAATAATACAATTATTAAAAATAGAGCGTAATTTAAGGAAATAAATGTCATTTTTAACTGTTTACTTTTTCTATACTGTAGAGCAATTCGTCAATTACCCTAGGACAAATAATATTAGGTTTCTATATTATCCTAATGTGAGAATACTACAAACAAAACTTTATTTAGCAATATGACCTTGATTTGGTGATATTGCCATAAAATATAGCAATCCTTTATTTGCTTGGTCGGAGCAATTGATAAAATTACCCGACTATCAGTAGGGGCAATTCATTAATTGCCCCTACTACCCTGGGGTGAAAACGACTATAAATTACAACTGAAAAATTTATCTAATGTTACTAGAAAAAATTTATTATTTCTTAATTTCTTCTGTCGAAAAAACAAAAAAATCAATCATTAATTTTTGGTTATTTCTGAGTTTGACTTTTGGTTTGATCTATTCTTTGCAGGCAATGCAAAAAGCCTTTGCTGGTCCCTATATTATGCAAGATGATACCCGGCAGCACGTCTTTTGGATAATGCGTTATCTTGACCCGCAATTATTTCCCAATGATTTAATTGCTGATTATTTTCAGGCGGTAGCTCCTTGGGGTTATAAAATAGTTTATTACTTGCCTAGTTTATTAGGAATAAATCCTTTTTTCTTAAGTAAAATTCTGCCCTTATTTTTATGTTTAATTACTACCTATTATCTGTGGCAATTAACCTTGAAAGTTTTGCCTATTCCCCTCACTGCTTTTATTACAACTTTAATATTTAATCAAGCCTTATGGATGAAAGATGATGTAGCTTCTGCTACCCCCAGAGCTTTTATTTATCCTTTATTTTTAGCTTTTTTATATTACTTACTAAAGGGATCAAAAATTGCTATTGCCATTATAATGATCCTGATCGGTTTATTTTATCCCCAATATATTTTTGTCGCATCAGGCATATTAATTATTAGACTAATTACCTGGTCAAATAGTAAATTTCAATTAGTTAATAATAAATCAGATTATTTATTAACAATAATTGGTTTAATGGCTGGTTTTATCATACTTTTACCCTTTGCTTTAAATACTTCAGAATATGGTCCAACTATTAATCGGCAACAAGCATTACAATTACCAGAATTTTTAGAGAATGGTCGTAGTGCTTTTTTTAGAAAAAATCAATTAAGTTTTTGGATTAATGGACAACGTAGTGGGATGTTTTCTAAATCTTTATTTACTCCTGTTACCCAATGTGCAATTTTTTTATTACCCCCATTAATACTATTACAAAAACGTTTTCCTAGTGTGATTTCTCGTGTGATTCCTAGTATTAAATATATCCGACAAGAAGTCTGGCTTATCTGGCATTTATTTCTGTCATCGGTCATTATATTTTTTCTTGCTCATGCCGTAATTTTCAAATTACATTTACCTAGTCGCTATACAGGAGTTAGTTTTAGAATAATAGTGGCTTTCGGATCAGCTATTGTTTTTACTTTCATTATTGATGGTTTATTAAATTGGTTGATTGGGCAAAATTATAGAAAATTGCCACTAGAATATTCTTCAGAAAATTTATTAGATAAATCTCCCATAAATAATAATTTATTGACTAATATTAAAAGAAAATTAGCAATTTTTATGACGTGGTTAAGTTTGATTGTAATTACAATTGGATTATTATGTTATCCCCTATTTGTCAAACAGTTTCCCATGGTGAAATATAAGGTAGGACATTATCCCGCTTTATATCAGTTTTTAGCGACTCAACCGAAAGATATTATGATTGCTTCTTTACAGGAAGAAGTTAATCAATTACCGTCTTTAACTCAGCGATCAATATTAGTTGGGAAAGAATATGCGATTCCCTATCATGTCGGTTATTATAATCAATTTAGAAGTAAATTATTAGATGTAATTTCTGCCCAATATACCCCGAATTTAACGGAGCTAAAAAATATTATTAATAAGTATGATATTGATTTTTGGCTATTATTACAAAATGATTTGACTGCGGAAAAATTAGCTAAAAATGATTGGCTGAAAGATTTTGCTACGACTCAAATAGCTCTTGATTCTCTGCAACAAGGTAATATTCCCGCCCTGGCTCAAGTCATGCCAATTTGTACTGTTTTTCAAGATCAAGGTCTAGTTTTAGTTGATACAAAATGTATTTTAAAACAATAGTTTGCGGGAAAATTTTGCAAATTAGTTTAATATTTGTAGGAATCTATAGTTAAAAATTTTGTCTATTGTCTATGAGTAATTATGAAATTTGGCCGGGTAAATCCTATCCTTTAGGAGCTACTTGGGATGGTCAGGGGACAAATTTTGCTCTATTTTCGGAAAATGCCACGAGAGTAGAATTATGTTTATTTGATCAAAATAATCAGGAAATCCGTTTACCTTTAACCGAGGTGAATAATTTTGTTTGGCATGGTTATTTACCGGAAGTGAAACCGGGTCAGCGTTATGGTTGGCGGGTTTACGGTCCCTATTTACCTTTAAAAGGTAGTCGTTTTAATGGTAATAAATTATTAATTGATCCTTACGCTAAAGCCTTAGATGGCGATGTGATACATCATGCAGCTATTTATGGTTATATCTGTAAACATCAGGATGGCGATTTAAGTTTGTCGGGTCTCAATTCGGCGGACTATATACCGAAAGGCATTGTGATTGATCAGCAGTTTGATTGGCAGGGCGATCGCCTATTACAAACGCCGGAACATAAAACGGTAATTTATGAAGTTCATGTAAAAGGTTTTACTAAACAGCATCCTGATCTACCAGAAAATTTGCGGGGAACCTATGCCGGGTTAGCTCATCCAACAATTATTAATTACTTAAAATCTCTAGGTGTGACAGCGGTAGAACTATTACCAATTCATCATTTTTTACCACAACCAGGTCATTTAGTTGATCATGATTTAACTAACTATTGGGGTTATGATTCTGTTAATTATTTTTCTCCCCATATTGCCTATAGTACGAATAGTCAGAATGGTGAGCAAGTAAGGGAATTTAAGGAAATGGTCAAGGCTTTACATCAGGCTGGTATTGAGGTGATCCTGGATGTGGTTTATAACCATACGGCAGAAGGTAATCACCAAGGTCCGACTATTTCTTTGAAGGGCATTGATAATACTAGTTATTATCGTTTGGTAGCAGATCAGCCACGATATTATATGGATTTTACTGGTTGTGGTAATTCCCTCAATGTGCAACATCCCCAGGTATTAAAATTAATTATGGATAGTTTGCGCTATTGGGTGCAGGAAATGCACGTGGATGGTTTCCGGTTTGATTTGGCTTCTGCTCTGGCACGGGAGTTATATGAGGTGGATAGTTTAGCGGCATTTTTTGATATTATTCATCAGGATCCGATTTTATCTCAAGTGAAATTAATTGCCGAGCCGTGGGATGTGGGAGAAGGTGGTTATCAGGTGGGGAATTTTCCCCTACTTTGGTCAGAATGGAATGGCAAATATCGGGATACGGTGCGGGATTTTTGGCGGGGTGAAAAAAGCACTTTAGCTGAGTTTGCCTATCGTTTTACGGGTAGCCCTGATCTTTATGCGTTAAGTGGCAGAAGACCCCACGCTAGTATTAATTTTATTACGGCTCATGACGGTTTTTCTCTGAATGATTTGGTTAGTTATAATGAAAAACATAATTTGGCAAATGGGGAAGATAATCGGGATGGGGAAAGTCATAACCGTTCCTGGAATTGTGGGGAAGAGGGGGTAACGGATGACCCAGAAATAATAGAATTGCGCGATCGACAAAAACGTAATTTTCTCACAACTTTAATGTTATCCCAGGGTGTACCAATGCTATTAGGGGGTGATGAAATAGCTAGAAGTCAGAATGGTAATAATAATGCTTATTGTCAAGATAATGAAATTTCTTGGTTTAATTGGCATTTAGATCAGCACCAGCAGGATATATTAAAATTCACTCAACAATTGATTAATTTTCGCCGGAAACATCCTATTTGGCGACGACGTAACTGGTTCCAAGGTAAGGAAATTCACGGACCAAAAGTTAGTAGTTTAGGTTGGTTTAATCCTGAAGGAGAAATAATGACAGAGGATGAATGGAATTTTGATTTTGCTAGGGCTGTAACTGTTTATTTGAATGGTGATGAGATTTTAGCTAGGGGAAGTAAAGGGGAAAAAATTCAGGATGATAGTTTTTTGGTATTTTTCAATGCCCATTATGAACCGATAGATTTTCTTTTACCGACTAATTTACAAGATAGTCAATGGTTAGAAGTCATTAATACTAGTCAACCCTTGTTTATTGAGATGGGTAAACATTTAACTGGCAATATGACGATCACTATTAGCGATCGCTCTTTGGTGGTATTAAGACAAGTGGTTAGTTAATTGTATTTGCAAAGTCAAGTAGGGGTAATTCGTGAATTACTCCTACGAATCAAAATTATTAATATTAATCAATCAATATATTAAAGGACTACTATTATTACCAGGATTATTTAACCTATTTAATAATTGCTGTCTGGCTCCTTGAGGATTTTCTCCCGGTCGTACTTGATATAAAAAACGACAACTACCATCCCCACTATTAGCACAAATCATTGATCGCCCCTGGGCAGTAGTAGGTTGGGTTTCGTGCCTCAACCTAAATATTTAGAAATACACTTTACTGAAACCCAACCTAATATTAACTATTTTTGTATTACTTATTATTCTGAATAATCTCCCGATATTGACTCTTTGGTTTTACCCCTTTTAACTCCTGTACTAGAGCTTTATTTTTGAAAAACTGAATAGTCGGCGTTCCTACAATACCAGCATTTTCAGCAATATCTGGTTCTGCCTCAATATCAATTTCCACATAGTGCATCTCATTTTCAAATTCATTATGCACCAACTTATCTAAAATCGGTTTCAAACTATGACAAGGACCACAAGTCGGCGAAGAATATTTCACCATGATCAGGCGATCGCTATCATGATATAACTTGCGTAAAGCATAACCACCATAATGATGGGTTTCTTGAATATTAAAAGATGCTTCCGTCGCATCAGCCGGTTTAGCTTGACTACTGGCTTCTGATTGATCACCGTGCATAGTTTCCTCCGTCTGAGAAACCTCTTGAGCTAAATCATGTTCTGATAACCAACGTTCCGCCAACATCGCCCCCATACAACCACTACCGGTTGCGGTGATTGCTTGGCGAAACTCATGATCCTGAACATCACCGACGGCATAAACCCCATCAATACTAGTTTTCACATGATCATGGGTGACAATATAACCCGTTTCATCTAATTTTAACGCCCCTTGAAAAACGGCAGTATTAGGCGTGTGACCAATCGCATAGAATAAACCATTCACCTTTAATTCACTTTCTGTATTAGTCTCAGTATTGCGAATTTTTAAACCTGCTAATCTTTCATTCCCAAAAGCATCTATCACCTGTGTATGCCAATGTACCGTCACCTTCGGATTACTTAAAACCCGTTGTTGCATCGCTTTACTGGCACGCAATTCACCCCGCCGCACTAATAGATGTACATGAGAACCATATTTCGTTAAATAAACAGCTTCTTCTAATGCCGTATCACCGCCACCGATCACTGCTAATTCCACATTTTTAAAAATCGGTGTCGCCCCGTCACAAATAGCACAGGCAGAAATACCATTATTCCAAAACTGATTTTCACTCGGTAAATCTAAACGTTTGGCAGTAGCTCCCGTCGCAATAATGATTGTATGAGTTTGCATTTCCCGTTCTTCAGTTTTCACGGTGAAAGGTCTTTGACTAAAATCCACACTGATCACATCTTCTGTATATAACTCCGCCCCCCATCTTTCCGCCTGAGCTTTCATCCGATCCATTAACTGCGGGCCAGTAATCCCTTGGGGAAAACCAGGGAAATTTTCCACTTCCGTGGTGGTCATCAATTGGCCCCCAGGAATACCACCGGCCTGATAACCTTCAAATACGACAGGTTTCAAATTAGCTCGCCCAGCATAAATAGCAGCGGTGAAACCAGCAGGACCAGAACCAATAACGATGACATTTTCTATTTTGTTGTTAGCCATATTTTATATCAAACTCATAACGACTTCATTTTAATTATATATTAATTTGCACCAGAGGCAATATTTTTTCTTAAGTCAGAAAGTTATTTATTTTTGTCATTTGACAATAGTGAATAGCAGTTTGCAGGAAAAATTAAAAATCACTAAACACTTAATTATCAATTATTGATATTTTATCCCAGCTCCTAAATCTCGCACCTTATTCCCTATTCCCCATTCCCTATTACCTATTCCCTGTAATTAAGAGTAAAACAAAATATAGTTCCCTCTTCCATCAAAGAAGCGCACCAAATAGCCCCGCCATGCCTCTGAATAATTCTTTGTACCGTTGATAGCCCAATACCCAAACCAGGAAATTTTGTGGCAGAGTGCAGACGATGAAAAGGGGTAAATAATAATTTAGCCGTATTCATATCAAAACCTACACCATTATCCCGGACAAAATAAATAGGAGAAGATTCTACATTTTCACCATGAATACTATCTGGAGCATTTTCATAACTGGCTAATAATAGAGCATCTGAGGTGACAAGTTCACTATTAGCTATCGGTAATATACCCAATTCAATAATAGTCTCAGATTTTTTCATCGTATATTTCCAAGCATTATTGAAAAGATTTTCTAGGGCAATATTTAATAATTTTTCATCTCCCATCACCTGCACATGATCGGCAATCGTAAATTTCACCGATCTTTTACTATCATTTACCTGTAATTCTCCGATAATTTTCTGGGCGATCGCTCTTAAGTCAATAGGTACAATATTCATCTGAGATTCCCGCATTTGAGCTAAGGTCAATAACCCGCCCACAATCGTTTCCATTTTTTCCGTCGCATCTTGAATATATTGGAAAAATTCTTTTTCCTTGCCAGAATAATTATTTTGCGTAAAAAATCTTTCTAATAAAAAAGCACTGGAACGAATATTACCAATCGGATTACGTAAATCATGGGCAACCCGATAATTAAAAGCCTCTAAATCCTGACTGACTTCCTCTAACTTTTGGGTCTTTTCTTCTAACTGTTGATTAGTTTTTTCTAACTGTAACTGTAACTGCCGTAAACGTAAATGGGTTTCCACCCGCATTAATACTTCTACCGTTTCAAAGGGCTTAGTAATAAAATCCACTGCTCCCACCTGAAAACCTTTCACCTTATCCACCACATCATTGAGAGCCGTTAAAAAAATTACTGGTACATCAGCAGTATTTGCTTGATTTTTCAGACGCTGACATACCTCATAACCATCCATGTCAGGCATTCTAATATCTAATAAAATCAGATCAGGGAGAGATATATTAACTGTTTGCAAAGCAAATTCTCCATTAGGAGCGACTCTTACTTTATAGCCTTGTTCATTTAGGAACTTGAGCAACAGACTTAAATTATTAGGATGATCATCAACTATTAAAATATCGGCTGTTGATTTTGACTGAGTATCGTTTGAGTAAATGTCATTCATACCATCTATTGATTTCTACCCACTGATTTAACTGGATTTTGACTGAGGCAGAAACATATCTAAAAGTTCCGTAAAAGCATAATTACGAATTAGTTGGGCCAACTCTGCTGCTATTTGCGGATAGTTATGCTGGATATTTACTACCAAATTTTCCATCGCTATTATATCACCTGCTTGCAGTTTTCCTAAAAAGTTTTCTCGCCAGGGGGTAGGTAAAACCTGTAAAGTTTCTTTATTGAAGTTTACGAGGAAATTACCAGTAGGATCAGAAAGAAAGAAATTTAGGCAATTTTCTGCTATTACGGGGGATTGATGATTGTGCCAAGGATATTCAGTAGTTTCTAATATGGGTAAATACACTTCTACTTTTGTGCCTTGATTAACTTGACTTTCTAAGTGAATATGCCCTCCCATTAATGCAATAAATTTATAACTAATCGCTAAACCTAAACCAGTTCCCTCCTGGGATTTTTTACCAGATCGACTTTGAAAAAATGGTGTAAATAGTTGATCAAGAGCTTCTGCTTCTATCCCTTCTCCCGTATCCTCCACTGCAAATATTAAACCTGATTGCTGGGATTTGGTGAAATCGCCGGTAACTTTTACTAATACTTTGCCCTCTTGAGTAAATTTAATCGCATTACTAATCAAATTCATCAGAATAATCCGCAATTTCATCGGATCACTGTAAATATATTGGGGGACATAATCGGTATATTCAATCACTAATTCAATAGCTTTTTTTCTTACTTTTAAGATAAATAAATTTTTAATATCTCTTAATAGCGCATACAAGTCAAAATTTTGAGAATTGAGGGTTTCTTTGCCCGCTTCAATTTTAGAAATCTCTAAAATATCGTTAATCAGGGTTAATAAATGTTCACCACTTTGATGAATAATCTCTAAATTTTCCTGTAATTCAGGTGGCAGATAGGCATTATTTTTGGTTAACTCAGAAAAACCAAGGATGGCATTGAGGGGGGTGCGTAATTCGTGACTCATATTGGCAATAAATATGCTTTTTGCCTGGTTTGCCTGTTCTGCCATCTGTTTGGCGATCGCCAATTCTTGGGATTGTTGATGTATTTGGGCGAATAACTCCGCCTGTTGAATCGCTACCCCAAATTGCATCCCAGCTTGTTTTAATAATTCTATTTCGCCGGTTTGCCACTGATAAAACTGCTTATTATGATAAGCTCCTAATAATCCCCACAATTGATCTCGGATTAAAACTGGTACGACACAGAAAGCCTTAGCCTCAAATTGTTCTAACAGATCAATATGACAAGGTTGCAAGCCTTCTTCATAAATATTATTAACGGTGCAAACTTGATTAAAGCGATAACGACCACCTTGGGTTTCTTGTAAATAAGTATCAATACAAATTGGCATAGTAATTAATAATTTTACATAGCCAGCCGCTACTGATTCAGCCACAAATTCACCACTATAATCAGGATGAAAACGATAAATAATTACCCGTGAACATTGTAAGGCTTGTCGTAAATTTTCTGTCGTATTATGAAAAATTGTTTGTATATCTAAAGATTGCCGCATTTTTTCTAATATGCGGGTACTTTCCTGTTGCCACTGATAATTTTGTTTTAATTGTTTTTCTGTGGCTTGTCGTCTTTCTTTCTCGGCATGGCGATCGCTAATATCCTGAATAATTGCTAAATCAGAGATAATTTCTCCGTCAACATTTTTTAATAAAGATAAAGTTAACTGTACCCAAACTGCTGAACCATTTTTATGAATGTAGCGTTTTTCTAAAGTACCAGCCGATATTTGATTGCTATATAAATCATCAATGATTGATTGGGTAAGTGAAATATCATCAGGATGGGTAATATCTTGATAACTTAGTTGTAATATTTCTGGCAAAGAATAACCTAACATCCGACAAAAACAATTATTTGCCTGGATAAAGCGACCGCTCTGATCCGCTTGATTAATACCAACGGCTACCTGCTCAAAAATTGCCCGAAATCTTGTTTCACTTTCCTGTAAAGCCTTAGTTCTTACCTGTATCTGAATTTCTAAGTTACGACTATAATTAGCCAATAACTGTTCATTTTGCTTTCTTTCCGTAATATCACTAAAAGCATTAATACTATAAATCACCTGACCATTTTCGGCAAAAATCGGTGTAGAATAAATTTCTACTAAAGTAATTTTATCCTCGCTATGTACTTCCAAGTCATCAACAATGATCGTCTCACCCCGTAATGCCCGTAAAGCTGGTAACTCTTCTATGGGATAAAGTTGGTTAGTGCCAGCTCGATAAATTTGGTATTCTGCTGATAATTCTTCCCTTTTTGATTCGTTCTCTGATTTTCCTAATATTTTTTTACCAGCTTTATTAAAATAAGCAACTTGCCCATCCGGTTGGTGAACGGAAATACCGACGGGAATAGCATCTAAAAATTGTTTTAATGTAGTATCACTATGGTGAAAATGAGGTAAAACATAACTTTCGTGGGTGGCTAATTGATGCAGACAATCAGCTAACTCTGCTACTATTTTCCAGACACTATCATAATATTCAGTCTCATAATTAGTAGTTAACCGGCTGACAATAGCGGGGAACGATGACTGTAAATATTGTGCCTGCAGGGCGGGAGTTTTCACTAATTTAGCAAAGGTAAATCCTAAGTCCTGCCAATCTTGATTAAAGAGATTTTGATTGTTATTAGTATTGGTCTCTGAACAAAATCTGGCTAATTTACAGTCAATAATTTTCACCGTTTTAGTAGTGAGATTATATAAAATATTTTCAGCGGTTAACTGATGATGAACTATGCCAGATTGATGGATTTCCCCCAGGGCTAAAACTATTTTCAGGGCTAATTGTAAGAAATCTTCCAGATTAGTGCAAATATTCAAATCAGCAGATTTTTCCCATAATTTATCTAAGGAAACGCCACCAAAATTTTCTAAGTTAATATTCTCCTTGTTTATCTGTTGAATTTCATGATCATCGAAGTTAACCATAGTGATTGTTACCCCGTTGTAATATTTTCTCATTTATCCCCTAGACGTAGGGGCAATTCATGAATTGCCCCTACTATATATTATGGGGAAATTGCGATAAACAAACTAACGCCGAATAATATGAGCCCAAACATTACCATTAGGACCCGCTACCTGATCCATGTAATTGTAAGGATAAATTAAACATCGTCCTTCCGTATTATTATAATTAGTCAAAGCATCACCCCAAGGATCATTCACCAAATAACCCTCCGGTGTATAACCCATCACCGTCAGAATATGACCGGCTGGTGTGAAATTTCCTGCTAATACTACTGGTCGCCGATTAATAATTTCCCCTTTAATTTCTGACCAATTACGGGTGGTGCTAAAACTACTATTAGTAAAACCGTAGGCTTTAATTAAATTAGCTAAGGCATTATGATCAGTTTGGGAACCTTCCCCATAATTGTTAAAACACCATTGTAATAGTTCATCTTCTAACTGTCCTCCCCAGTGCGATCGCACACCATAATAAGCAAAGATCATGGCAATGGAAGTAACATTACAGGTTGACCAAGAAAAGCGGGGATTATCCCGTTGGGAAAAATAGGGTACACCTAATTCCATGGTATTAGGTACAGGATTAAAAGTATCTCCTCCCCGTTGCATTTGTACGTATGCTGGCAAAATATAACCTGTATTACCAAAGTTATTAAATTCTTCCGTTAAAGACGCTTTTAAATGATTATCCTCAATAGCATAACTATTCACCCCATAAACCCGCCCCATCGGCAAAGTCACCTTATCATTGCTACTCAATTGATTAGCGTCCTCACTACTTTTTTTGAAAATAGCTGTTTCCCGCATCGTCATCGTCATAGCATCGGGATCAAAGATAATAGTTTGATTAGCTTTTTTTAATTGCACGTGCCGCCAATACACATAACCAACGTTACCAAAATTAGGAATACTTTCCCCAAAAGTCACTCGGAAATGACCGGCAGTACAGGCATAACCTGTCACGTTATACACCATACCCAGAGGTAACTCAGCTCTTTGACTAATATTAAGGGAACTAGAATCAACTGGTTGAGCTTTGATCAGGGTTTTTTGGGTAACTAACATTTGTAGATTACCAGTGGTTTCTGGCATAGCAGAGGTAGAAAATAACAGCGGTTGACTACCTTTACTAATTTTCACGGCTGGTTCATAAAAATAACCAAAGTTACCAATCGGGGCGATCGCTTCCCGTAATACTACCTTTAAGTGACCATCCACTAAACCATATTTACTTACCTGAAACCGTTGACCGGCTTTAATCAAAACCTTTTGTTGCGGTCCCAATTTAGTAGAATCAATGGGATTGATCTTAAAGAAAGTATCTACGGCGGCAGTCAATTGTAAATCACTACCAGAACTTAAATTATTTGGACTAACCTGCAAACTAATTACTAAATTTTCGACTACCTGCCCCTGTTTATTCTTATTCTGTACTCGCAACCAACGGGATCCGACAGTATTAAAACCTTTTGCCAGGGAGACTTGCCAAATTTTATTAGGAATATCGAGGGTGACAGGCAAATTAAATTTATCCTCTGCCAATACCACAATATTCTGTCCTTTATTCCCGTCAAAGGTTCCTCGCAAAGTAATTGGCTCATTTACCACAACTACTTGCGACCCCTGATAGGTTAACTTCACCACTGGATTTAAAGGTTGCATCGGTACTTGTAATTGCACTGTGTCCGGTTGCACATAACCAATATTACCAATGGTCGGTAAACTCTCTGTGAAAATTAACCGATAATAACCATTTTCCAAGCGATAATTACTAATCGGATAAACACTGCCAGCGGTTAAAATATATTGATCATCAGCGGCTAATAGACTTGGATCAACCGGCTCTCTTAATAACAAAGTATCCTCAATAATACTAATACTTTTATTAGGTAATAAATTTTGTAATTGCCCATGATCAAAAATCACCACTTGCTCTGCTGGCAAATAACCAGATTTACCCCAATCAGTTAAATCAGCGGAAAATTCTACCTGAATATGATCATCTGCATAAGCATAATGGTTAATCAAATAAACTTCACCAGCAGTTAATTCTCTTTGCTCTATTGGTAATAACTGCCCGTATTCTACCGGCTGTCTTTTTAATAAGGTACGCTGTTTTACCCAAACTACAATTTGTTCAGGATAATTGTTAGTTAACTGACTTTCCGTAAAAATAAAGGTTTTTTGCTGACTATTTACCTGACTATTTAACTGTATTTGCGATAGAGGAAAATAACCAAATTTACCAATTGGCTCAATCGCTTCCACTAATTCTACATAAATATAATCAGCAAAAATAGCATACTTATTTAACGCAAAACTTTCCCCTGAGTTAATACTAACTTTTTGAGAAATAGTTAATTGATCAGTCGGTAAATTCAATTCTTGAAATACTGTATTAGTGGTCGTGGTTAATTGATAAACTGCTTGGGTTAGTATGGGCGATGTGGTTAGCATAGGGTCAGGGTTAGGATTATTAGAATCACTATTAGGTACTTGTGAGAAATCGAATAAAGCCCGCACTTTTCCCCAGAGTGTTTGCAAAAATTTTCCTAAGAAATTATTATTGTTCATTATCAATTAATTTTATTATTTACATGAATAGTTATTTTATAATATTAAGCTGTTTATTGTCCCGCTTCATCAAAGAAATTAACAAAAAAAGCTACCCGACCAGTGGATAGCGAAAAACTCAGAATAATTTTTTGATTAAATCAGTAGATTATTTACCTACAACCGACAAAATATCTTGAGCGTGGGTTTCTGTTTTCACATTAGTATCAACAAAAGTGATCATACCTGTGCCATCAATAATATATGTCACCCGCTTAGAATAACCGCCACCATCCACATCATAGGCACTAGTAATACTGCCATCTACGTCTGCTAATAATTGGAATGGCAGGCCATATTTTTCTTGAAATAGTTTATGGGATGTCTCATTATCCCGACTTACCCCTAATACCACCATGTCTTTATTTTGGTATTGGTCATGATTATCCCGAAAACTTTGGGCCTCTTTTGTACAACCGGGGGTATCATCTTTCGGGTAAAAATACATCACAACGGTTTTACCGGCAAAATCGGCTAAGGACACAGTCGCTCCATCACTATCAGTTGTTGTAAAATTAGGGGCTTTTGTGCCAACTGCTAAGGCCATTGATTCCTACTCCTGTAATATTTATGATTCTTGCTTAAGGCAATATGTGAACTTATCTTAAGATATTTTACGTTTTTGTGACAATCAATGATCAATTAGTATAAATACTTACTATTACTGGTTGAAATGTCAGGAATTGTAAACTTTTATGTAAAAATCTTGTGAGATAATCAGAAAAATTGTTACTTTAGATACAGAAATCTCATTGCTTGGGAGTGTGTGAATGACAAATTCTTTATTATCTTGTCCGATTAATACCAAATTATCTTTATCTAATTATTCCTTTGCTGAAGAGTTTACAAGTGGAACTTGGGTGAAATTACAAGAAAAACCCAGCGAATATAGTTATGATCAGGCAGTTTTATTATGTCCAGAGTCCTCAGAACATTGGTTAGCCTGGATCCCTGATTACGGTCAAGCTCTTTTACACGTAAGTCAATTTGTCAGTTTAGATTAAAAACTGAGCAATTTTTATCGATAAAAATTTATTTCTCATCAATTGTGATGAGTACATGGAGAGAAAAGTCTTTATTTTTCAAATTATCAAATTAAATTAATATTTAAAGTTAATATTAAAATTGAGAGGGTGTTATTTAACACCCTCTCAATTTTTTTCTCAAGGAATTTTGAGTTAATCCTGATAAATAATCACTATAATAACTGTCAACAACCCACCGCTAAAGCGGGGGCTTTATTTCAAGCCCTAGTTGACCAGACTCAGGTAGCAATACCTACGTTAGTGGTAAGTGTTTAAGTTCTTACCTACGGATGCGTAGCCAGTCTGTAGCTCTAAAACTCAAAGGTTAAACAGTCATTTGGGAGACAGTGCTTTTGAGATAGTACCGGCCACTAACATTGTCGAGGCTCACATCACCCTAGAAATAGGAGTCGGGTTTTGGCTGGTTCCTGAAAACAAAACAAAAACCAGCTTTTTTTCAATATTCCATATTTATTCAAGAAATTTATTGTTATGGATTATAGACCCCTAACCTTCATTCCTCCCACCGCTAAAGCGGGGGTATCCTGGAGGGCGGAGAGATGACTCAATCAGAAGCTGTAGAATTAATTGCTTATCCGCCCACCACAATCCAACGGGCAGAAATCGCCCTGCGTTGTTCTCCTCTGACTGTGAACCTGTTAGCTCTCATGCAGGAACAAAGTATTGATCTACGGGCGATCGCCGGACAGGCAGGAGTAAATAGTAATTATACTAAAATACCTCTATCGGAATTAGCAGTAGAAAATACGGTACTCTGGTTGATTGACGTGGGAGTATTAAGGCGGGAAGTAGATGGACAAGGTATTACTGATAGTTTTCGTTTAACTCCTTTAGGACGACAATTAGTGGCAAAGTGGCAACCCCTAGGGGATTGGTCAACAGCAAGTTGGGGCGATCGCCTGACGAATTGTTGGCATCGTTGGGTCAGAATATCCTTGCCAGTCTGAGTATGCACTGGAAAAAAATATGAAAGCAATTATGGTAGTGGGAACAGCATCCCACGCAGGTAAATCAATGTTAACTACCGCACTTTGTCGAATTTTTGCCCGACAAGGTTGGCGAGTCACACCATTTAAAGGGCAGAATATGGCACTGAATAGCTATGTCACTTCTAATGGTGGAGAAATCGGTCACGCTCAAGCGGTGCAAGCCTGGGCGGCCGGGGTGACTCCTTTAGTGGAAATGAATCCTATTTTATTAAAACCGCAAGGTGACATGACTTCCCAAGTTATTCTCAAAGGTAAAGTAGTGGGAACAGTGCAGGCAGGGGAATATTATGAAAAATATTTTGATGTGGGTTGGCGAACAATTCGGGAATGTTTAGGTTTTCTTAGTCAAGAATTTGACCTAATTATTTGTGAAGGGGCTGGTAGTCCGGTAGAAGTTAATTTAAAACACCGAGACATGACTAATATGCGGGTGGCTAAATATTTGAATGCGGATACCATTCTGATTGCTGATATTGAGCGGGGCGGCGTATTTGCCCAGATTGTCGGGACCTGGGAACTATTGGAACCGGAAGAGAGAAAGTTAATTAAAGGTATTGTGATTAATAAATTTCGGGGCGATCAATCTCTCTTAGATTCGGGTGTGACTTGGTTAGAAGATCGGTTAAAAGTACCTGTATTAGGTGTTATACCTTGGGTAGAGGAATTATTCCCGGCAGAAGATTCTGTTAGTCTATTAGAAAGACGGGGGCGGAAAACTGATGCGAATACTACTATTGCTGTGATCAAATTACCAAGGGTGTCTAATTTTACGGATTTTGATCCCTTAGAAGCAGAACCATCGGTGAGAGTGAAATATGTTGGCTTACAAGAAAATTTAGGTTATCCTGATGCGGTAATTTTACCCGGTTCTAAAACTACTATTAGTGATTTATTAACTTTACAAAAAAGTGGCATGGCCGAACAACTAAAAAAATATTTAGCTGGTGGTGGCACGGTGATGGGAATATGTGGTGGTTATCAAATGTTAGGAGAAACTATTAATGATCCTAGTGGTTTAGAAGGAATACGAGGGCAACACACAGGTTTGGGTCTATTGCCAGTGAAAACCATGATTTCTCCCCAAAAAATCGCTCGTCAACGCCAGACGATCGCTAATTATCCCATGCAAAATTTACCAGTTGCCGGTTATGAAATTCATCAAGGCCGTACTCAAATTATTTCCTCAGAAAATTTAGATCATCTCTTTCAAGATGATAATTTAGGAGTAGTTGATCTGAACCAGACTATTTGGGGACACTATTTACATGGTATTTTTGATAATGGGGCGTGGCGACGTTCTTGGTTAAATCATTTAAGGAAAAAACGGGGTTTAGATGTATTACCAACGGGTGTACCCAATTATCGAGAATATCGGGAACAAATGTTAAATAATTTAGCGGAACACGTAAAAAAACACATTAATTTATCTGCTTTTGCAGAAAATCATAAAATTTATTAATCATTATCAATATTAATTCTATTCATGCAAATACATTTTTTACCAGACAAAATTACGGTGGAAGCAGAACCAGGGGAACCTTTATTAGAGGTAGCGGAGCGGGCTGGTCTGAGTATTCCCACGGGTTGTTTGATGGGGCATTGTCATGCCTGTGAGGTGGAAATCAATGATGGTCATGTGATTTGTGCTTGTATTACTGCTGTGCCGTCTGGAAAAAAGGAAATGACTGTTAATATTGCTTTTGATCCGGTTTGGTGATCATCGTAAAATAGGTTACTCTTTGTTTAGCGAAAACTTCATGCCCTCACCCCAAACCCATCTCCCAACTTTGGGAGATGGGCAAAGAAAATATTAGTAAATTAGTTAATATTCATCAAAAATTATTCTATGGAAAAAGCCGTTATTTTATTATCAGGCGGATTAGACTCTAGTACCGTATTATATCGGGCGAAAGCGGATGGTTATGAATGTTATGCCTTATCTTTTAATTATCAACAACGACACCAACGGGAACTAGAATCAGCGAGGGCGATCGCCCTCGCTGGAGAAGTGAAAGAACATCAAATAATTAATTTTGATCTAACAACTTGGGGCGGATCAGCTTTAACCGATAATAATATTAATTTACCGACTGATCGCTCTATAGAAGAAATGCGGGAAAAAATACCTGTCACCTATGTCCCTGCCCGTAATACTATTTTTTTAAGTTTTGCCCTATCCTATGGGGAAGCGATCGACGCAAAACGGGTTTATATTGGGATAAATGCGGTTGACTATTCTGGTTATCCTGACTGCCGACCTGACTATATTGTGGCGATGCAAAGAGTATTCCAATTGGGTACAAAACAAGGACGGGAAGGACGGGCGATCGAGATTGTTTCACCCTTAGTGAATTTACATAAAACAGAGATTATTCAACTAGGTAATTATTTAGGAGTACCTTGGGAAAAAACCTGGTCTTGTTATGCCGGTGGCGAAAAAGCCTGTGGGGTATGTGATTCTTGTCAAATTAGATTAGAGGCTTTTCATAAGTTAGGTTTAAATGATCCCTTGCCTTACGAAAATATGGAAAATATTTGATTTTTATTTTATTATTTAACTTAACTCAACTTTAGTTTTTATCGTCATACTCATTAGCAAAAAGTTTTTATATGACTACCAAAAATATTCCTACTATTAGTGAACAAGAAGTTGCTAAATTAGCTAACTCGCAAAGTTTTACTAGAGGACTAGAATACTATAATCAGGACTTGATCAAACATCCTATTCGCCAGGGTGGTAAACTGTCAGGCACTTGTCAGGGAAGTATGCTTTATACGGTCAATGTTGTTTTACAGAACAACGGAGTAAAATCCTCTAAATGTAGTTGTTCTTATCGGTATGGTGGTATTTGTAAACATTTAGTAGCTTTTCTCTTAACCTACGTCAGACAACCTGAGCTATTTCATGTTATTCCGCCTGTCAAAGAAATATTAGGTAATCATACTAAGGATGACTTAATTAATTTAATTGAAGAGATGACCGAAAATTATCCTGATTTAATAGGTATTTTACAATTATCAACTCCTAAGAGTGCGAAATCTAAACAATCTCAGCAACCTATTGATTTGATTTTTTATACTCAAAAAGTAATGCGAGTTTTAAATATAGAGGATTATGAAGATGTAGAGGATGCTATCGATGAATTACATGATTTTGATAAAAAAGCTAATCAACTTGTTCTTAACCAAGATTATCTGAATGGCGGAAATTTATATCAATTATTGCTAGAGGCAATGAATGACAACTATGATGATATATTAACGCAAATAGATTATGATGGGGACATTTGTTCTTTTGCTCATAACTTTGTTGAAGGATTAGGAAAATGTTTGGAATTAGGCAAAACAGAAATTGATGAGGAACAACAATTAAGTTGGTTATTTACTTTATTAGATGCCTTTTTCCATGATTTAGATTTGGGTGGTATTGATTATGCTTATAATGTTGACGATTATGTATTAAAATATGCCAATGATCAAAAATGGCAAGCCATAGAAGAAGAAATCAAAAGTAGGCTGACTACTACTAAAAACAACAAGTGGTCTCAGCAAGCAATGTTAAATTTATTGTTAGAAGCAAAACGACTACAAAATAATTCTAGTGAAGTAAAGGAATTGATTGAAAAGTATAGCATACATGAAGATAAAGTTTTTTTTCTATTAGAACAAAATAAAATTGCCGAAGCAATTGAGATTGCGGAAAAACATTTGGTTAATAATAGTGGGATAATAGAAAAATTTGCTGATGCTCTGATCGAACGGGGGCTAAATGATCAAGCACTACAATTAGTTTTGCTTGTAAAACATAAGAATAAAGGGCGTAGCTATGATCAGTGGTTAAACCAATATTATAAAAAATATGATGGTCATAATATTACCTGGGAATGGCAGGAAAAATTATTTTGGCAGGAGCCTTCCCTCGATAATTATCAAGGTTTAGCAAATTTAGGCAAACAAGAACAAGAAAAATGGCAATCATTACAAAATACTATTAAACAACAGTTAGCCGAACAAGAAAAGTGGCAATTACTGATAGATATTGCTTTATGGGAAGGCGAAACGGATGTGATATTAGATTTATTACCCAAGTTAGATAAGCAGGATAAATCTGCTACTTTATGCAAAACAATACAAGCCCTAAAAACAAATCAACCGGCAAAAGTTATTCCTATTTATCAAGAATTTGTGGAAGTTATGATCGCAGAAAAACAACGTAAATCTTATCAGGCGGCGGCAGATGGTTTATTAACTATTAAGCAATTATATGAAAAAATTAATCAACTACCTGCATGGGATAAATACATCAAAGAATTGCGTTCTCGCTATGCTAGTTTGAGAGCTTTGGCTGATGAACTGAAAAAGGTTGGTTTGTAAGGTTTTAATTTCACAAATGAAATTTTTTGTAAATCATATTCTCTACTGGCACACCGCCTAATAGATGTTGATTAACTATGAGGGCTACCTCCTGCGGTTTCACCCGATCATAACAAACCCCTGCCGGTAATATTAAAACCATCGGACCATTACCACACATTCCCAAACAACCGGTTTTTTCTAATACAATGCCTGGTATTGGTGTATCTTGCAGAATAGTTTGAAAACTATTAAACACCCGATCAGCTCCTTGTTTTAAACAGGTGCGATTGTGACAAATTAAAATATGTTTATCTTTGGTTACTAGATCATCAGTCATATTATCTTTGGGGAATAGAATTTAGGGAATAGGGAATAGGAATACTTGCCATATTAATTCCCCATTACCTATTCCCTATTACCCATTACCCATTACCTAATATTATTCCACTGTCACCGACTTCGCTAAATTACGAGGCTGATCAACATCTAAACCCCGATGAGCAGCTATATGATACGCTAATAACTGTAAAGGAATCACTGTTAATAACGGTGATAATAGCTCATCAACCTCCGGTACAGCTAAAATATCATTAAAAATATCCGCCTCTTCCCCTGCAACCGTGACACCGATTAAACGGGCATCTCGTGCCTTGGCTTCCTGGGCATTCGATAATACTTTTTCATACACCACCCCCGGTACAGCAATTGTCACCACCGGCACTTCCTCATCCAACAGAGCAATCGGACCGTGTTTCATTTCTCCCGCCGGATAACCTTCGGCGTGAATATAACTAATTTCCTTTAACTTTAAGGCTCCCTCCAGGGCGATCGGGAAATTAATACCTCGGCCAATAAAGATCACATCCTGAGTATTTTTCAAATCATGGGCAAGCTCAGAACTATGTTGATCCTCCTTCGCTAAAATATTTTCCATTTGTACAGGTAATTGTCTCAACTGATTAATAATTTCTACCAATCTGGCTGCACTAATAGTTTGTTTTTGCCAAGCTAACTGTAAAGCTAATAGGTAAAATGCCATTACTTGAGCGGTAAAAGTTTTTGTGGCAGCCACACCAATTTCAATACCGGCTTGAATATCAATAATATGATCGGCAATCTGAGCAATAGAACTTTCTGCCCGATTAGTAATCCCTAAAATACGAGGGGCATATTCTATTGATTGAATCGCCCGCCGTTGCTGTTCCGTAGCGATCGATGCTAAAGTATCAGCCGTTTCCCCTGATTGTGTCACCCCAATAATTAAACTATTAGGACGCAACGGTGATGGTGCATAGCGAGCCTCGGAAGCATAATTTACAGTAGTTGGTAATTGTGCCACCTGTTCTAATAAATATTTACCAACTAAACTAGCGTGCCAACTAGTACCACAGGCATAAATTTCCACCTGCTCTAAATTAGCCGATAATTTTTCACTTAAACCTAAATTAATTGGTGAAGTATTAGGTTTAACTTTATTCACCGCCGCATTTTCTATCCAATCTTGATCAATATATTTATCTAAAATTGATCGCACCACGGCTGGTTGCTCGTGGATTTCCTTCAACATGAAATGTTTATAAGTTTGCTTCTCTACCTGAGTCGGATTGTAATTTAAAACCCGTGGTATTTTATGCAGGCGATCGCCCTGAAAATTATAAACCTCCACACCCAAATGAGTTAACTTAGCTAACTCACCATTTTCTAAACTCAAGACTACTTGTGTATGAGAAACTAAAGCCGGCGTATCAGAAGCACAAAAAAATTCACCCTGCCCGAAGCCAATGGAAATCGGAGCCTGTTGCCTTGCCACGATTAACTCATCAGGATAATCAGCACATAAAACAGCGATCGCAAAAGCCCCTTGTAAACGATTAACCGCTTTTTGTACAGCTTGAAAAAATGCTGAATTATGTTGAGTATTAGCACCTTCTGACTGTTTATATAACAAATCAGAAATTAAGTGAGGTATTACTTCCGTATCCGTATCAGACACAAACTGATAACCCTTACTGATTAATTCTGCCTTTAACTCCCGATAATTTTCCACAATACCATTTTGCACAACTGCTATTTTGCCAGTCATATCTAAATGGGGATGGGCGTTATATTCCTCTGGTTTACCATGAGTTGCCCAGCGGGTATGCCCAATGCCAATAGAAGCCGCATTTTCCCGCCCAGCTACCTTATTTTTTAAATTAAATAATTTTCCCTTAGCCCGCACACAATCTAATTTTCCCTGATCAATCGTTGCCAAACCCGCCGAATCATAACCCCGATATTCTAACTTTTCTAAACCAGAGAGTAAAATATTTGTAGCGTTTTGCGTCCCAATATAACCAACTATGCCACACATAAATAATTAATTCCCATTTCACGAATTACTGCATTCAATATACTGACAAAAAAAACTGATTAACAAAATTAAAACCCAATTTCCTTGGGAAATCAGGTTTTATTTCTTCAATATATAACTCTTGAAATTGCTGTAGGGGATGTTTCAGCCCAATCAGGCCAACACCCCCCACTAAAAGAAAATATATAAAGATGTGGTAACAGGCAATTTTTGGCCCAATCTTTAGTAAGCCAGACCCATACTACGAGTAGTTTCTGCTCCAAGATAGACCCGAATACTTAAGAAATCTGTAGGGCAAGCAGTTTCGCAACGCTTACAACCAACACAATCTTCAGTACGGGGAGATGATGCAATCTGGGCCGCTTTGCAGCCGTCCCAGGGAACCATCTCCAGAACGTCTAGTGGACAAGCACGGACACACTGGGTGCAACCGATGCAAGTATCATAGATTTTGACTGAGTGAGCCATTGAAAAATATCTCCCAAGGATCTTGTTTTTGTTATACCTGCTTAAATAGCAGATTTTGGACAGCAAGTTCTCAAGCTGAATCTTTGAGTTAGTTTATCGTAGTGTTTTCTCTACCTTGCTGATCCAGTCACAAAAGTTCAACTTAATTAACATTTTGTAATATTTAAAAAGTCCAATCGCATTTGATTGGACTTTTTAAGTTATTGTCTAAACTCTTCAATTAACAATCTATATATTTTGTTAGCCAATGCCCCAATTAATTTGGACTGGACTAAATTTCCATTCATCAATTGTTTGCCATGGTCGTTAACGTTGGATTTTAATTTGTCCTTATATTCCGTTAACCATTTGTGAGAGTCTGGCATATTATCAGTCTCAACGATGGTTATAATATGTCGCCAGAGAGCTTTTCTACAGAGAGAAGAACCTGAATTAACTTCTTGCCATCCATCACCAGAAGACTCATAAATAGTTCCACAACCAAGCATCATTTTAAAAGCGTCTCTTGAGTAATTACGCCTGACCCGCTTTTCCTCTCCAGATTGAAACTTAACTTGTTTCTTTCCTTCAGTGAATGACTTTTCTTTCTGTCTGACTTCCCGTCTTTCATGACCTCGATATTCTTTCCCGTCTAACAAGAAAGTCTCGAAGGGGAATATCTGACTAAGAATCGTTGCTTTTGTTCTGGGTCCTAATCGTAAAGCGTCAAAAACTTTGATATAATCAGCAAAGTCTGGTAACGATAATAGCTCCTTAATTTCTGCTTCTACAATCCTTTCGTGAACCTCTATCTCACAAAGAATATTAGCCTCGAATCGAGTAAAGCTAGAAATGTCAATCCCGTAGTTTTTGGCTATAGATGTATCCCATGCTTTGCCATAACGAGTAATTACGTGCTTGGAAATTTCTTGATCTCTCTCGGCTAACCATCCGATTAAGCCGGGTAGATACGCAGTACGAACACCACCACTAACAGCAGTAAGGGCTTTTTCTGGAAACTCCCAGGAGAGCCTTTGTCTTAGGTAGTTAATAGCAGGTGACTTTAATCGGTTTAGATGTTCTAACTGTAGGACTCGTTCACGAATCTCACCGATTAATTCGGTACGGTTTCTCAAAAAGTTTTTAGGATTCAAAGAGCCGTCACTCAGTCTAAATTCTGGGTCGAAGTAGTAAGAGGCTAAAGCCAAGCTATCTACAGCATCGTTTTTACCATGACCAGGTAAATTTTTTCCTTGTCGGTAACGTTTTAATTGCAAGTGACCAATGAACTTAATTTCTATTTCCTCACCTTCTAGGATTTTTGCCCATAGCCTGGAATAAACCCCGGTTGGCTCCATCAAACAGATTTTTATCTCATTAGTTTTTAGCCACTCAACAAAATCCCAAGCATTTTTACTTTTTCCTTTGGGGAATGAGTAGAACGTCGGGTAATTCTCAAACATTTTCCTAGACGAATCTCGCCAATAGTTCCCCAGCCCGCCACTCGGATAATTCTCCAAGCTGTGACAGGTTGCGGAGGCTTTGGAAATGTCTAAGCCTGCGACTTTTATATCTTCAGTTTTCATGGTTCACTTTTGTTTTGTCTAAAAAACATTAGGGGTGATTAACGCAGTTTCCTATAAATTTCCTTGGCAAATAGAGCGCACGAATCCCCTAAACAACTCCAGCAAATTGGGAGCGCAATTCAACTTTAACTGCCCCTTCATACCCAAGGAAAGGAACCGATTTGATAACTGAGTGGTGCGCTTGAACTTTTTTACGCCCCGAAAAGGTGCGCTTTTCATAGACAACTGCCCCTACTCAATAAATCGGACGGAAGGTTGCGATCCTTTCCGCTACGGTCGTTGGTAAATTAACGACCGTTTCGGCTGGTGGATCAGCCAGCCTCATCAGGCGGGTGATTAATATGTTGGTATGTTGCAGAATAATAGTCGGTGAATAATGACATAAATAACCGCATAACGATTATGTGGTGCTAAGTCTTCTGCCACATCAACCACGTCAAAACCCCAGTGAGGAGGGGTACTTGGGTAGTCATCCTCAAACTCATCAAAGAAACCCCCTTCCTTTTTCAACATATCATCTGCAATACTCGAAACCCATTTGATTAATTCTGTTTTATCCATCTTTGGAAGCTCCTCAGCTAACCTTTCAAGAATAATTTTCTCTTCCTGTTTTTCTGGACTGGCGACGCTCATTAATTCCATGGTTAATACTCCTAATTTGTTAAAGATTTTGTAGTTAGCGATCGCCCTTGGTTTTAATTCGGTAATACTTTCAAATTTTCACAGGGGCAAATCTCTTGATTGTGAGGGGAGCGATCGCCCGCAATAATTTGGGAAGCGATCGCACGATAAGAGAAAATAATTCTGCATTACCGAATTATTTAATTAGCCTGAGAATTGCATCAGGAATACTGATCGGACGGTAGCTGGCACATTCAATCATTGCCATTACCGAATCAAGCGGGCGATCGCTAATATTAGCTAAATCTTGGCTGGTGCAATTATCGATGATTTCTCGGACGACTATAGTTAGCTGACTTAATTCGGTAACAGTTAAGTCACAGTCAAGGTCTAAAGAGACTTGACAATTATTTGATGTAATAGTAAGATTTGTCATGTCATTAAGGATAGTTTTGGCAAGGGGGATTGAGTAAGATAAAACACTCAATCCCTTTGAAATTTTTAAAATTCAAGGTTCGCCCGTCTCGAAAAAATACGGGGTTTCCTCTTCAATTTGTTCCAGCAGTTTTTTAATTTCCTCCTCTGACATTTTCGCTGTGTGGTCTTCTAATTTTTTCAGTAACCCGACCATGTGAGCCGGGTCAATATGATCTCTTAGTAGAGAGAGTGATTCTATTGAAAGTAAATTTAGATAAATAACCTCCCGTTTATACTTGAGTTCTAGGTCATGCAGGGTTGACATTGTTTTCCCCTGCGGTAATTTTGGTTAGATTGTTGGTCCGTGATTCAAATTCCTCTTTTTTTTCAATTAATACTAGTCTTTTCACTTCAGTCACTGCCTGTAGCAATAACTCGTCTGACAATACACAAATCATTTCGACTGATTCAATAAGCAAACCTCTAAGAATTTCAGGACCTGTTACACTGCATCCCTCGGTATCTTGTAGTATTTCAACAGCCTTACCAAGGGCTATATATAAAGCCGCTAACCGTAAATCATCGGATGACACTTCACTGGCGACTAAATTACTGGTCAATCTTAAAAACCTCCTGGAATATTTTTAGAAATTCCAAAGAGAGATAAAGGGTAAGTTTTCTCTCTTTGGATACTGCCGAACTAAAGGATATTTTCTAAACAAATCATGGACAAGCGTGGAAACAACTTCTAAACCTCACCTCCTTTTTTGATAGAATCGAGGGCGAGAAACCCCCCACATCTCCCACGACTTACCCACTATTACCAATCGGTAAAAAGAACCGCTAGGCCCCCACCTCTCAGGCTTGGAGCGGGTAAAATCAATGGTTGCTTAACCGGATAAATATTACTTTGGCCTCTTATTTAGGGGTCTAGCTTTATTTATCTTATGTTTTGAAGTTTACTTCCGTTTTTTGTATTTGTCAAGAGGTAAACTTCAGAATTTTTCAATTTTCTTTGAAGTAAACTTCTTAAATAATGCTATCATGAACCCAGAACAAGAACCCGATTATTATGCTATGTCCCTTACCGAGATAATAGAGATTAAGGGGTATAAATCCCGAAAAGAGCTTTCTGAGAAAATAGGCCTTAGCGAGCGGAGTCTGTTTGCAATAGAAAATAGGCAACAGATACCCAAAATTGATACCGCTGCTAAAATATGCCGGGCTTTAAATATTTCCTTTTCTCAGCTTTGTCACTCTATAGGGATAGATGCTTCTGATATTCCCCAGGAATAGATCAAAGCGAAAACCGTTTAACCATGACTCGATTGGTTGAGCGGTTTCTTGCTAATTCGGTAATGGTCAACCCAAATCGAAAACACTGGTCAACCTGGACAATCAAACTTTAAATTTTCTAATTCGGTAACAGGACATAAAAGAATAAGCGGGTGATTTTCTCCATCTATATATATAGAGAGATAGCAGATGATAGAAATCCCTGAGAAACCCTTTGATAACGAGAGCCTTAGCTCAATCCTGGATCGTCTCCCGGAGTCGAATCGCATCCAATTTAACAGGATGAGGAAATACTCTAAGACCATAGCCCGTAGATATGCCTATTTAGTCTTACACCCTAAATATTTAAAGAGTCCTTTTTGGAAAGAGGGTGACCAAGAATCTCCTCTCAAACCTTCACGGAAGGGTCAAAAAAGACAACGGAGGGTTGGTGAATGAGCGAAACCAAAGAGACTTTCGTTTTTATCAGAGTAGAGACTGAGGATAAACGTCTTTTTAATAAAGTACGAAAAGTAATTCAAGACCATATCTTATCGGACGGTAGTTGCTCCGTTTACAGCAATCATCAGTTTTCCCCTAAGTCTGGACAACCAGGAACACATCGATCTGTGATTCACATAACCAAGACCTACCAACGGGCGATCGCTAAATCAGACGGAGGTGATTATGGTGAAAACTAAGGAAAAACCAGCAACCACCACCCCGAAAAAAGATTATAGCGATCCGACTGGTATTTTTTCAGTGTGGAATCGTATTACCGAATTAAAAGAAGTGCTAAACGATCTGCATGAAAAGATCATGCAGTGGACCCCGGACGACGATTTTTATTATGACCTTTCCAAGGAAAAGACTAAGTTTTCCCAAGAATACGTCGATAATATTTTCGATTTGTGGCGATATGCTAGAGAAACCGGAGCCAAACACAGCCGAGCCGAAAAGGTAGAATTTGGGATTTACACTGGTGAGATAACCGAGTTAATACCTGAATTTGATCAGCTGGGTAATTTTATCAAGTGGAATTATTCGGTAATGTACAAAAATGAAGCTGGTGAAACTGAATTTGCTCCTTTGATCAGCTACGTTCCCCAAGGTGACGTAAATATTCTTAATTCGGTAATAGTTGATGAGCAACCAGCAGAACCGGAAGCGATCGCCCCGGAACCAGAACCAGAACAACTAAGTTTATTACCGAATGAATTACCAAGAGACCTAGGCAACGATTACCTAGCATTTAAAGCCAATCAACTGATTGACATATTAAATAGTTTTCCCAGGGATGCGATCGCTGTCAATAATTACTTTCGCACTGGTGGACAATCAGACCCACATATAATCATCGAAACCAACCGAGGCAATATTCGCTGTTGGATGGATTATATGTTTTTCGAGATTGATGCAGACGAAATAGACAAATTTTTCGACAAGCCTGGCTGTACCATTGAGCAACCCTGGGAGGAATATCTTAGCGACTATCTGGTCGAGCTAGGATTCCATCGAGAAAACGATAACGATCCGGTTAAATTGCAAAAACCGATACTTGATCGGCCTTATGAATATCAAGATGTGGGCGACGGTAGATATAAGGTTCTTATTGCACCTAGCCCTAACAAAAATGTTGGTCAAAGGTTTTTAGGGATTATTTGGCGAGACGAGGAGGGCTGGATTACTGATGATATTTTGCCAGCAGAAAACTCACGCAGGGCGATCGCTTACCGACTACATCAAAAATTTAAAGAGCGGGAGGAACAGGACAATCAACAAATCCGGGAACTGGTAGCCAAAACCCGTCAAGCAGTTACTAAAAAAACCAAGGCTGTTACCGAATTAAAAACCCCTGGGTTTCTAGGCAAAAAACCTATTACCGAATCAAAACCAGCTGGTAAAAAAACTAAGGCTATTACCGAATCAAAACCACCGGCTAAAAAATCAAAACCAGCTAGTAAAAAGACTGACGGGGCGATCGCTAAAAAATCAAAACCTATTACCGAATTAAAACCAGCTCCCACTAATTCGGTAATAACAACCAACGGAAAACCGCAAGGCTGTATTAATTGGTCAGCTCCCGCCGGTGATGCGAAAGTTCCAGCAGGTACAAAATATCCATCTTACTGTTACCACGAAGGGGGAAAACTCCGTAAGTGCTACATCGGCGGTGGCAATCAACAGTCAACAGTCGCCCAATCAAGAGTAAGAGCAGTCGAGGAAGCGATCGCCGAAGCAAAAACACCAGATGAAATAGTCAGTCTTATTCACGAATTAAAAAGAGGTTAGGTCATGGATTTCTCAGAAAATATTAAACAACAACTAAAAGCAGCGGACGACTGCCGAACTTTTACCAGTAAACACGCCAGAAAATTTCCCGGTATCTATATTTACGCCGTGGGATTAGCCGTCAAGATAATTAATTTACTGCTGGAAAATGAACCCCTTACCATTTCAGAAGTGAGAGAAAAACTGGAAATATCGCACGAAATAGCATCCGTTATTATTCATGAATTATGTGAGATGCAATACTTAAAAATCTCACCCAATAACTCAGGCGGCTACTGGGTGAATAAGGTTGGTATTAATCATGGAAACTTTTTAGCAAAGCAATCAACCCGGATTTACTTAGGTCACTAAAGCATATTTAGAGCTTTAAGTATTGAATCCTCATCAATATCTATATATTCTTGCAGGGCGCTCAATGATGAGTGTCCTGTTATTTTTTTAATGGTAGGAACTGGTACACCAGCTTTAGCTAATTCGGTAATAAACGTCCTGCGAAAACTGTGCAAGCTAAAACCTCGACTTTCTAACCCTGCTTTTTTCAGATACCGATTAAACCAGTCATCGCAGGTATCGGTCGTAATATGCCGGTCAGAATCTCTAGGACTAGGGAAAAGCCAACCATCAACGGGCGGGCTATAATTTTCTAATTGCTGTCTAAGCACTGAATGTATCGGCACTTGACGGGTCTTGGCTTCTCGCCCGGCTGATTTTTTTCTCGTATTCCCTCTAAATAATACTTGCTTGAGAGCGATCGCACGTTTTGGGTCGGAGTAGCAATCGCTAACTTGTAATTGCACAACAGCACCAATCCTCTCGCCGGTGTAGCGTAAAATATGACAGATAAGCCTATGATTACTATTTTCAACAACCTTAAAGAATTTATCATAATCTCTAGCAGTAAATATTTCACCCTTACCATAACCTTGATTTTTGGCCATTTTAACCCACTCCATCTTTTAGTATATTTTAGCGATTTTCTGGAGTTGGGGCGACCTGGCAAAATTGAAAATTCCTGTAGAATCACTGGAAAACATAGGTTTTTACCGGTCGGGGGGTACTCCAAGAAATTGTGATTTCCTGGAGTCCGTCAGATAATTTTAGCATACACCCTAAATTGATTTTTGCTGTATTACCTGATTTTCAATCCCTATTAGGGATTAGATGGGGTTGTTACGATTTTTTCTAATCTGACAATTGACTTAATTATTAAGTTTCAATCCCTATTAGGGGTTAGTGATTTGTCTTTGAATCTATTATGTAAGTATATTATACCTTTTCCAGGAGAGAGAAAAGGTATTTTCACTAAGGCTATAAATTCAAATAAGTATCTAATTCATTATCGGATCGGCAAATTTTGACAACTTGCAGACAATCTATGTATCCATTAAAAAAGATACCCTGCCCTATTCTCGCCCCTACTTGAAAATCAATAATTGAATGATTTTTGAGCAGCGAATTAGATTCCCCAATTTTAATCTTATTTCTGAATAATTTATATGTCACCCCGTTAAAGGTTAAAGCGATATGATTCCACTGATTAGTTATTGGTGCTTGACCGCTTACAGCAATATTATTGATCTGTCCGTCTCCACAGTACCAGGTCCCGCCGTAAAGTTGCAACGGGTAAAAATTTTCACCAGAGCCAAAGATCGAAAAAGTAGAGTTTGCCAGCGGATATATCCAAGCCTCAACAGTAAAAGGCTCGGTTCTTATATTTATAGTATCCTGTCCCGAAAAAGCTCCTGATAAATAATCGCCCGATCCATCGAAAAATATACTGCTATTACCGTACTTCTTTTGGGTTGTGCTGATTTTTGCGTCACCTGCACGAGTGATTGTTTTTGTTCGAGGCGAATTATCAACAAACGATACACTATTATTTTCGCCCTCACCCTTTAAAAAGAGAGCTACGCTCTGGAAGTGTGGATCGAATAAAATACCGATTGATTTATCACCCCAAATATTAGACAAGCGATCGCCATTGGAAATGACAACAGGTAAATTACCTGACGCATTATTAGTGGTGATCATTGCTGATATTTTAGCAGGGGATATTACCGAATAAACTACACTACTCGCACCACTAATATTAATCGTACTTGCTGGAATAGATAGATTATTGGTAGGTATAAAATTTCCCCCGGTGATCAATACTTCTGTTGTGCCTGTAGCGGGTATCGTGGAGGGTGAAAAAAATTCAATATACGGTATTAACTCCCCTGTTGTATTAGGGGAGTTAGAATTAATAGGATTACCGTTAGTCGTCCACTCTAGCATTATTTACAAAGTTAGACTGATTGTTCTGTTGCTGTATCTATGGTAATGGATGCCGTGCCAGATTCCGTGGCAACGTGCAAAGAACCGCTGATCAACCAGTCAAAGGCATTATGACCAGGAAAACTACGCAGGGTTGGTGGATCGGTCAACGGATCGCAATTTACCCATATTTTGATAATAGTTCCCTCGACTCCTGTTGCCGAGTAGCTGATCGCCCGTGGTGTGGTCACTGCTGATAATAATTGTTGCGCCGTCGTAGTAATAGCGGTAGTCGTGGGATTGCCTGAATAATTCCAGTATTTTGATTCGGTAGCAACATTAACAGACCCGCCAGATGGAAACCAATTCATTGACATATAAAAATTAACTCAAATAAATAACACCTTCTATTTTAACACCACCCGCTGTGATCACAGTCTGACTTGGTAAACCAGCAGTAATATTTAACACTGCGTTTCCTTGCGTGGACTCTGGAGCGTCATTCAGGGAAAAGGAAAAATCAGTTATATACCTATTTCCTGTGCCATTCTTTTCAGGGATACGCTCATTAATACTTAGCAACTGAAAGCACTCAACCAATGCCTCGGTTAAATTGCTTGCTTTGCTATTTCCACCTGACGTATTGCCTGAATTGAAAGTCACTCCACTAGGCACAGGAATAGAATTATAATACCTAAATTCTGTAAACCCATCAGAATTGATCACAGCCCTCGCAGGTAATCGAATAGTGATATTAATAATCCTAGTATCATCGTCTCTGTTAGAACTAATAAAATTATTATTGTCATAAAGCTGGGACAAATAAAGTATAGAAATAGTACGTTTTTCTAGGGTTGTCTCGGTTACAGTCCCGGCTGTGCCTGGTAGCCATTCCATATAATCAATTTTTCATAGGTTAAAGTGTACAATTCAAGTATATATCTATGATCCGCATATATGGGAATTTTTAATAATGGTGGGAATTTTAACAGTTTAATTACTGCGATTCAATCGCTTAATGTCAATTTGCCCATATTTCGCCAGTGTCAGCATTACCGAATTAATGTAAACCCTGGCGTGATGCAATTAATTATTGAGCAAACCGCCGAACCCAAAGCACGGCGAATAACTATTAAAAACGCCGGCGATTCGGTAACAATTTTTAAGGGTGAGAATATTACCGAATTAACATCAGCATTTAATCTTTTACCAGGGGAACGATTAAACGATGATCGGGACGGTGGTATTAGTTGGTATGCTATGGCAAATAACGGGACTATATTAGATATTGCGATTGAATTACCCGCCGAAAATACAAATAACGAAGGAAGTGAGGAAGAAATGCCTATAGAGTTTAAGGCTCATGCTGAGTTAGCCACGGGTAGCAATTTTGCTTATGGTTGGCTTGGTGGTGACGTTGACAAATTTAATTCGGTAATGGCTGTAAATACCACGCCCCCAATAAGTGGGAAAATATTATTATTGGATAGTTTCCAGCCTGGTAGTGAACAAATTTTTAATGTAATACCACCCGATGACACAAGCTGGTTAGCTGATGATCCAGATGAGGCAGGTATTGAGCCTAGATTTATTGTCAGGCTACTAAATCCCATAGACATTTCAATGGCAATTATGTCTGAGGCGTGGCGATATTTTATCCCATCCGATTTTAAGCGAATCATGGATCATTCTATTAATAGAAAAGTAGGGGTGATAGGCGGTGCAACTTTACCAATCCCACTTAGTTACAGTAGTTTGTGTATGGCTGTTTGCGTAGATACTCTCAATCACGGTCATAGAGCCTGTGTTTTCGAGTGGGAAAATACCACTCAAACATTTAAAATATTAGGGTATTGATTTCAGTGGCTCGTATTACCGAATTAGAAAATATTTAATTTTAATTCGGTAATGCTTTAAAATCTAGCCAGCGATCGCCCGTATTAATTCGGTAATAACTTTAGATGGAAATTTATTTAAAATAGTCAAACCATCAGAATAATAATAATTTTTAAATTTAGTAACTGGGATTAAAAACGCTCCAGCAATCAACCACAAGTATTAATTATGGATAGAAAAATATTAGGCTTTACCTATACAGCCGGCGTACAATTCGACAAAGATTCCGCTACACAACAAATATTAGTAGATGTACCAGTTATATTATCGCCCTATCAGCAAGCTCTCAGTAAGTACGAGTGGGGAGCCGAAATATATTTGAGTGGTATGCGAGCGACTCATTATCTGAAAGGGAGTTTGGGCAAAACTTATATACCAGAAATTTACCCAGAGGATGGCACGAATACCCGGCTTAATAAAATTATGGATAGTGAGCAACAGAATTTTATTCAGTTAGAAATCAATAGAATTAACGGTGATAAGACTTTTCGATTAGCAAGAATACCTTTTCAATACGTAGGTCGAGAGGTACAAAAGGAACTCTTAACCCCTTATCTGACATCGGATAGACTAAAAGGCTTAAATGTTAGCGATCAGATTAGGCTAACTCTAATTGATAGCGGATGGGGATTAATTAAATCCGATCCCGATTACATTCAAATTGAAGCTGATTTATTAATTGAGATTTCGGGGCCGAAAAAAGAATCAGTACCCGTATCGAGTCGAGTATTTAGTCAGGCCGTGACAACTTCTGGTAATCTTATCGCCCCGGCAAATCCTGCCAGGGTTGCTTTATTTGTGGTTAACGAGGGAGCTAATGATATTGTATTCAGCTACTCTAGTTTACCTGTAATCGGTCAAGCCCCTACATTATCGGCGGGTGGTAGTAGTTGGAATAATGAAGGATTGCATATTATCAAAGATGCTTTTTACGCTAGAGCAAAAGCTAATACTAGCCTGGTTACTGGCATAGAGATTTTTGAGGTTTGAATTTTGTATAAGTTGATAAATTATTGAAAATAATATATTTATTTTTTGCCTGAATATGGTTAGTTTAAAGAAAAAAAAGCCAGAAATAGACCTAAAAAAAGACAGGGAAACCGGCTTAGACCTTGAAAAAAAGATCGATACAGATATTGGGGCGGGTGGGATTAGCTTTTCTACTGATATTACTGAATTTGAGAATGGTGATAAAATTTCTATTGGCTATGAAGTTGAAGCCCCGATTCAAGTAGGTATAGATTATAACGTTTCCTCTAACGAATTAGGATTATCAGGCGGGTTCGAGGCTCCAGGTGACTTGGTAGGATTATCAGGCGGTGTTACTATTGACTTAAACTCTGGTGAAATATCGGGGGGTGAACTGGGTGTTGCTCTTGGTGGTGTAGAGGTTAGTATTGGTGAAGGTAAATGCGAGAGAACTATTAGTATTAGTATTGCGGGGGTGACTACTACCTACACCCAGAAAAAAGATAATCCTGAGTGTGGCGACGATGACGAAAATGATGAGGATGATGAAAATGAAAATGATGATGATGATATTCCTTTACCAAAACCGCCGTTTATACCTGGCAATCCAAATGATTATGTGTCAGTATTAGTGGGACTTGAGAAAAAATCAAGCCCAAATATAACCTAAACTTGCTTTATAAACACGAAATACGTCAATATTTTGACTCAACCAGTTAAAAAAACGATAAGAAACAGCAGTACGAAACGCTTCT